>PPYF01621708.1_pt1 | contig 85229 bp, 69 predicted proteins | sample 1559871 | NCBI WGS metagenome assembly PPYF01 (sample SAMN08240021, study PRJNA423297) | Human gut metagenome, whole genome shotgun sequencing project.
CAGCTTATGCCCGAAGGTGCCAAGTGGAAACTCTACATCCCCAGCGACCTGGCATACGGAGCGCAGGGTGCCGGCGAGATGATTCCTCCCCACAGCACGCTCGTATTCGAAGTCGAATTACAGAAAATTTTATCTAAATAAACAAACAAGTAAAAGCAAAATGAAAAAAGTAACATTTCTCATGGCTCTTGCAGTAGCTGCCGGCATGGCATCTTGTACTGCTCAAAGTCCGAAAGCTGATTTGAAGACGGACATCGACTCATTATCTTACGCCATCGGTATGGCACGTACAGAAGGTTTGGACCAGTATCTTGCACAACAAGGCATTGACTCAACCCAGATGTCAGAATTCCTGAAAGGTTTCAACGAAGGCGCAGCCAAAATCGATAAGAAAGACGTGGCTTACATGGCCGGTCTGCAAGTAGGCCAGATGGTCAGCAAGCAATGGGTGGAAGGCTTCAACCAACAAATCTTCGGCAACGACTCCACACAGAGCATCAGCCGCGAAAATCTGCTGGCAGGTTTCGTAGCAGGTGTCATCGGCAGGGGTGGTGCTATGGATATGATGAAAGCTCAAGAGTACATGCGTACTCAGATGGATGCCATCAAAGAAAAAGCAACTGCAGAAAAGTATGCTGACAACAAAGCTGCCGGTGAAAAGTTCCTGGCTGAGAACAAGGCTAAAGAAGGTGTAGTAACTACCCCGAGCGGTCTGCAATACAAAATCATCACCAAGGGTAACGGTGCCGTTCCTGCCGACAGCAGCAAGGTGAAAGTAAACTACAAAGGTACGCTGATTGACGGAACAGAATTCGATAGCTCTTACAAGCGCAACGAACCTGCTACTTTCCGTGCCAACCAGGTAATCAAAGGCTGGACAGAGGCCCTCACCATGATGCCCGTCGGCTCTAAGTGGGAACTCTATATCCCCTACGACCTGGCATACGGTTCAAGAGAAACCGGTAGCCAAATCAAGCCGTTCTCTACTTTGATATTCGAAGTGGAACTGCTGGGTATCGAGAAGTAATGTAACAATCCGAAGGGAGGGGCAAAACCCTCTTGATACTTCTTTTAGGCGCGGATTACGCGGAATACGCGGATTTGGTAAACTAAATCCGTGAAATCCGCGTAATCCGCGCCTTATCGTTACCCCTCACTTTTATTCATTTTTCCGTCCCTTTTTATAGATAAATTAAAATAAAGTCCTATATTTGCTTACTATTTGATAACAACAAGAACTTTACTTATTTACTATTATGGAAAAAATAGACAATCTTGACCGGCAGATTCTGGAAATCATTTCCCAAAATGCCCGTATCCCTTTCAAGGACGTAGCTGCTGAATGTGGCGTGTCACGTGCTGCCATCCATCAACGTGTACAGCGCCTGATTGACCTTGGCGTTATTGTTGGCTCAGGCTATCATGTAAATCCCAAGTCCCTTGGATACAGAACCTGCACTTACGTAGGAATCAAGCTGGAAAAGGGCTCCATGTATAAGACGGTAGTTGCTGAGCTGGGCAAGATTCCCGAAATTGTAGAATGCCACTTCACCACTGGTCCGTACACCATGCTGACTAAGGTATATGCCCGCGACAACGAGCATCTGATGGATTTGCTGAACAACAAGATGCAGGAGATTCCTGGCGTAACCGCTACCGAGACCTTGATTTCCCTGGAACAGAGCATCAAGAAGGAGATTCCTATTTGCCCCGAGAAATAACGAACAACAATGGATTTCTTGAACGAATATCATCTGTCGGGCCTTGTCATAGGTATCTGCACATTCCTCATCATCGGCTTGTTTCACCCCATAGTTGTGAAAGCCGAATATTATTGGGGCACCAAGTGCTGGTGGATTTTCCTTTTACTCGGCATCGGCGGCATCATTGCCTCCCTTTATACGGAGAACATCATGATAGCCTCCCTTTTGGGCGTCTTTGCATTTTCCTCGTTCTGGACCATCAAGGAGATATTCGAGCAGGAAGAACGAGTGAAAAAAGGCTGGTTTCCCAAGAATCCAAAACGAACTTATAAGTTCTAAGGACAAAGGTTATAAGGAATTTTATCCAAAAGTCTTGCATATTTCAATAGAAAATGCTACTTTTGTCCCCGCTATCCAAGCAAGGATGCATCGGACTTGTAGCTCAGTTGGTTAGAGCAACAGACTCATAATCTGGAGGTCCCTGGTTCAAGCCCAGGCTGGTCCACTATTAAAGCTGAGATTAAAAGGAGTGAACTAAAAGTTGACGGAACTTATAACGTCAAGATTAGATTCACATTAGACCGCAAGGTAAAACGCTTATCCACCAACCTGTTTGTAACTCAACAAGACCTAACTAAATCCCTCAAATTCAAAGAGGACACTTCCATTAAGAGAGAAATAGATAGGCTTGTTCTCTATTATAGGGAACAGTGCTTAAAACTGCAATTAGACCAAAATCATTATTCATTGGATGAGATAATTGAGTTCCTAAACGGAGAGCAAGAGAAGCAACAGACCATTGACTTTATAAAGTTCAGTCGTGAGTGGATAGCTTCTACTACCATAAAAGGAGCACCCAATTACACTACTGCCATCAATGCTTTGGTACGGTTTGTAGGTAAGGAAGAATTGGATATAAATCTTATCACCTTAGACTTCTTGGAACAGTTCAAAGCATTTTTAATTGGAGAACGTGATGCACGTACCAAGAAACTAATGCAGCAAGGTAAACGTGTGACCTCTAACCGCACCCTTTCCCTCTACTTGGTAAGCATCAAGAAGCTGTTCAATGAAGCCAAACGTAAGTTCAATAAGAAAGACAAGAACCTTATTCTTATTCCTAACTCACCCTTTGAGGACTTCAAGATACCTAAACAGGAAGCTACACGTAAGAGAGCCATTCCAGCAGACATCATTAAAAAGGTGTGGAAGCTGCCTTATAAAGACATGAAGAAAGGATATAAGTCCACCTGCCGTTATAACTTGGCTAAAGATTGTTTCATTCTCTCATTCTGTCTTATTGGAATCAATTCAGCAGACCTTTACAATGCTACTAAAATGAGAGGGAACACTATTATCTATAACAGAACCAAAACCAAGGCTCGTAGATTGGATGGTGCAAAGATGATGGTAGATATTCCTAAGATAGTGCAACCTCTTATTGATAAGTACAAGGATAGCACAGGAAAACGTCTGTTCAACTTCTATCAATATTATGGGGATGAAAAGACATTTAACAAGGCTATCAATTCTGGATTGAAAGAGATTGGTTCAATATTAGAAGTAGATGATTTGGAGTACTATGCAGCGCGCCATTCATGGGCTACTATTGCATTGAACAAAGTAGGCATAGACAAATATATAGTCCATGCAGCCCTTAATCACATAGACGACTCAATGAAAGTGACAGACATTTATATTGAACGTGACTTTGTAAATGAGAACAAGGCTAACGTCAAAGTTGTGAAGTACGTGTTTGGTAAGTAAGCTAATAATTCCTCACTTGCAGCAAATGCAGGTGAGGATTATTTCCCAATTATATACTTTAATGCACCAATCACACAAAATAAAAGCCGCACCCAAATTCAAACTTAGGTGCGGATTTTATCCAACTATATCACAACTTCATTATATAGACCAAAGTATAATATGACGGTAATATACTAAATGAACTACCACTACCAGTACTTCCGGTACTACCATATATAGTATGGCTATGACTACCAGCACTTGAAGTAGCTTTATAATCTGAATATTCCATTACCGTACGGTCATTAGCATTATCAGATTTACCAGCTCTTGGTTGGTAACAACTATGGGTATGGGAACCAGTAGTATCTGTATACAACGTTCCAGAAGTATGACTATGCGAGGGCAGGTTACTTGAAGACAATGTTACAGTATCAGAACCACCTGTAGTACCAACAGTAAATGTACTTCCACCACGTATAAACTTACCAATCAAATTAGGTGTACCATTTGACCCATCACATAATGCCCAACCATTCGGGATAGCTGTACCTTTAAAGGCTATAATCATACCTGATACAAATGGACTGAATGCACCTTCTATATCGGCTTTTGTAGGGCATTCATTTGTTTTTAAATCAGCCCAAGCCATAACATTTCTCCTTTCTCAAAAACAATTCAACACTATGGGTGGTTTTCGTCACTCGATTTCTTAAACGGGGGAGGGAGATTAAGAATCTTTCTTTATGCATAAATCTTTCTTTTATGATTTATATATGTATAAAGCAAAAAACTACATACAGTTTGTACTAAAAATAAAAATCCCCTTATCAAATAGACAAGGGGAATGCATCTCTATATATTAGTTCACCACTGGAATACTATTTTATCAGTATATCCCCATTCACTTGTTACATCTAATTCTGTTGGAAGTCCACTTTGATTAAAAGTCCAATTAAACTTACTAATATACATTTCATTGCTATCAGAATATTTATCAGTCATTTCAATAGGAAGGTCTTTAGTCGCTTTTCCAAGTAATCCTGCATAATATGCATATTTCATTTCATCCATATCCACACCAAAAGTTTGGTCGAATAACATAATACATCCCTTATTTGCTATTAGCGAAACATTCTCTTCTGATGTATATTTCACATCACATGAATATTCTTTTGTATTATCATCTTCTGAAATTGTTTCCGTACGAATTATATTACCATTCTGATAGATAATTTTAGTAACTTCATTTCCACCTTCTGAACGCTTCATATAATTCAAATTACCTTCTGCGGTATATTTAAAATCCCATGTTTCAATATCTCCGTCTTCCTCTGTTTCTGTACAATGTGTTACAAAACCATTATCATTTATTTGCATATCAAATATGAATATTTCACCATCTTCTTCCACAACCGTCATTCTTACATCATTTGATTGATTAACCGCTCTTGTTTTATTATCATATTCAAAAGTGATTTCTTGTCCTTCATTTGTCAATAACTTCGTTAATAGCCCCTTCTCATTATATGTCATAGTTGCACCTTCCGCAGATTTAGGAAGCCCATTAGTAAACACCCGCCCAGGATTTATGGTTTCTTTACTATCAATGTTTGGTTCATCCTCATCCTCGCATGCTGTAAAACTTAAACATAACATAAGCACCACTACCGAGCTTGTAATCATTCTAAATGTTTTCATTTTAATTTGTTTTTCTTCACCCGTCCTCAAAGGATGAATTGCTAAAAAATCAAAAAGCGTGAGGACTGTTATCAAATTCCGTCAATGGGTTCTGGACTACCTCTGCACCGAAAAATGAAAACAGCTCACGCCTTTGGCTGTATATCAACACATCAGTGCTATATATGCAAACCAAAGGGAGCATTCTTTCATATTCCTCAGTGCAGGTGAATTGTCCAGATTCATTGACAAGGAATAAGCTAAACGCTTCCTAATTACTATGTCTGTCCACTTGGGACAATGCAAATATAGGAACTATTTAGCAAAAATGCTACTTCGTGAACTGCTCTTTTTTATATTTCAATTCAAATTTACCTATTCTTATGGGTAAATCAAACTTTGATACTTTAATCTTTTATAGGCTGACATCGTAAAATAAATAAATCTTTGAACATCTGTTAGTTCTCTCGTATTATATCTAAATGCAAATTCATCACAGTATTTATCTAAATGCTTTGGACTTACTTTATGATATATTCCTAATATTCCACGTTTCAAATGGGACCAAAATCCTTCAATACTATTGGTATGGAATCCGTCTTTTACATATTCACCAGTACTATGTTCAACTACTTTATGAATATAATTCTTCGATATTCCAGCATAACCTTTCCATCCATCAGTTATAACAGTAGAACCTTCCTTGACTAAAGTATTAATTATCGTTTTCAAAACCTTTCCACCGGTATTTGGAACAACGGCTGTATATGCCATTCCATTAGATAATAGACCTACTACGGGAGTCTTAACTTTAAGGCTTCTTCCTTGTGCATTCTTTACTCTACCTTTATTCTTACCACCGACATAGGTTTCATCAACTTGTGTCATATCATTAAATTGAACTACAAGTTTATCTTTCAAATTATGTCTTATCCGTTCTAACATAAACCAAGCCGTCTTTTGTGTTACATCTATATCTTTAGATAATTGTATGCTACTTATTCCTTTCTTATGGGCTAAGAATATATAAACTGCATAAAACCATTTCTTTAATGAAATATGACTACCTTCAAACATAGTACCAATTGTAACCGTAAATCTTTTCTTACATCGTTTACATTTATATAGTCCTTTAAATTCACCATTGGACTTTAACTTATAATGTTCTTTGGTTTGACAATTACAATGTGGACAAATCGGTTCTCCATGCCATTTTATATCTTCCAGAAATTCTCTGCATGATTTTTCATCATAAAAGGATTTCATCAAATCAATAAATGACTTTACTTCTCGCATTTGTTTATTCTTCTTTATTATTTCTCCGATATTGATTATTTCTGTTTTCAATTGACTTGTTATTTTTATTATATAAATATAATAAAAAATCCTAACATGTAAAACATAAGTAATTAAAAATTAGACACTTAAATTAAACAATTGGGTATAATTATCATATACATATTTAAAGATAAAATGTTACATAAAAAATAAACCCGACTTGGCAGAGTCGGGTTCTTGTTACATATCTCCTGTAATATTACAGGGTATTAAAATGCTCCAATATTTCAAGTATTTCATGGAACATTTCTAAAACTATTAGGACTATCTCTAATAGTTTAATAATTAGTATCGTTTTATTTTTCATATACTTTTTGATAGTCCTTTTATGAACTATCAAAATTATATATCAGAGTGTCCTTATAAATCAAGGTGGCTGTAACAATTATTATGAAACATTTATCTTTACGGTCAAATACCTCAATTAAACTTGGGTATTTGACCCTTATTTAAGACAAGTTAATTATTGCTCATTTAATGATTAACCAAGTGCTTTCAATGCAATACTTGAAGCACTTGGTTTTTACTAATATGACAATAATACCCGAATCCAATCTCAAGTGTTATCTACTTAGGATTCTTTAACAAAAATCCTTGATTCACTTGAAAACGGGCACAAAAAATAGGGAAACCTAAAAGATTCCCCTATTGAAATAAGATATAAATAGATAGAATTAAAATTAGTACATTAAAGTATATAATTGGGGATTATTTTTTAACTTTGTACTGAATTAGAGCAAAAAGCATTATGGATGATAATCTGTTCATTGAATATATAAACTCCCCTTATGAAGAGCCACAAGATATGCTCCCTAAGATTGATGAAACTATGCTGACTGATATGGAGAGTAGTTTAGAAACTGATTTCAAAAATGAATATCAGCATGAAGATGTTACTTCTATTTTGGAGAGCATTGAATATATCAGAATCTATTGTAGAAACTTCCCATGCTTCAATGGCTTCGATTATCAACCACTCCAAGCTCCATTTGCATACTATCGTAGTAGAGAAATCTATCTAAAAGAACTACCCTTTACAGAAGATGGATTTTATAAATTCACGTACATACAGGATGCAATAAAAAAGTTAGGGCTAAAAGCTCAACCTACATTTGAGTTTATTGCATTCTTATATCATATTATTAAGGTGTGGAGCGAGAATCAGATAACCACAAGTGGGACAAAGATTGATAACATTCTCTACTTATTGAAGGAGCAACCCAATACCAAATTAACTATGAATATTAAGGTAGGCAGTAAATCCTTCGAGTTTAACAATTCATTGTTCATTCAATCTTTATTGGAGTTCTATTCTTCCCATGACCTTGTCTCTCATGGTCTCATTGAAAGAGAGAATAAGAGAGTGAGAGAACGTACCATCCAATATTCTTTGGTCAAAACATTGTTAGACTATCTTCCCATCAAAACTGATAAGTCTGAGGGAGTCAGCTTTGTACAGGCAGAAAGAGACTTAGCTTTATGCACTTTATATCTATGTAAATTACTAATGGGTGACCCTGCATACGTTTGTACCAAAGATAACAACGCTACATTTGACAAGTTGATGAGAGACTTCAAAGACTTTAATATTACACTTCATAAGATGCTAACCTAATGATATTCAGCAACGTAAAAACAGGGATATAAAACTTACTCTTACATACCCTATTTAAGAGACATATCTTTGCACCGCTTTCAGAAAGCTGGCAGGCACGTTGCCACAGACTAATCACTGAAAGCCCCAAAGACATGAAGAACTTAAATTTATTGTTCATCGAAGGTAACCGCACTAAAATTGACAACTCTAACGTAGTTGAATCTTACAACAAGATTAAGGCATGGGGATTCATCGAAACAATGCCTATTGAATACTTCCCAATGGAAGAAGCTAAGAATAAATTAGGCGGTAGAAAGTTGTACAGACCTACTATTACTCGTAAGAAAGGGGAAGGCTCTGCTACTATCAGCAATTTCGAGATTAAAATGGTTGAAGTACAGGAAGCAGACTATGACAAGTACGACGGTGTTTGTGGCGATGGTCAGCATAGAACAATAGCCCTCATGTTTGATGAATTGAAAGATGTTACAGCTACTTATCAGCCAGTAAAACTCTCTAAAGAGAATATGGATATATTGGCTTACATATCAATACGTAACAATGGCAGGAAATGGTCTAATGATGATTTTTATGCTTCCAATATTTCAACAGGAGATACTAATGCAGACTATATCCTTAATAAAAGGAAAGAAGGCTATATTCCTGCATTCCTTTTCAATGTTTATACTCTTGGAACATCTAATCTGACAGCAGCACAAATCAAGTCAATCCAACAAGGATATAAGAAACTCTCTGACTTTAGTAAAGTTCAAATCAGCAAAGATACACAAGATAAGGGAGATAGAATCTTAGCGGCATTAGAATCTAACAGCTTCATCTCTAATGATAGGTTTACTGGACGTTTTGGAGCAGGACTGAAAGCATTCTTTACTGAATGTAAGGATATAGAAATAGTTGTAAACACTATCAACCATATCAATAAAGAGAATTGGAATAAGTACTTCACCCCAATTGCAGGTCAGAGCATGGAAGCCAAATCTTATAAGGAAGCTCTAACTAAATTGACAGAACAAATAAAGAAGTAACCTGTTCGATAGCCCATGTGACAGGTGGGCTTCTCTACTCCAAATTCTTGGGTTTAGCATTTCAGCCTTATAGAACTATCTCAAATTACCCATTATATGAACTTTAGACATATCTAAGATTCTATAATTGGGGTTACAGCTAACAGATTTTTAAAAGCCAACAATATATGATAACCAAGTTAGATATTCAAGAGAAAGATGGATTCCTTACCATGAAGGACTTCCCTATGAACTGCATCTTTAATAAGGTCAAGACAGGTTGCGGTGCTACTACCATAGCACTTACCAATAACGAGAATTATATCATTACTGTTCCAACCACAGAACTGATTGAGAACAAATGCTATCCAACTAAAGATGCAGATGGTAATGTGAAGTTCTGGAAGAAACATGAACGCAGAGCAGGATTAAGTCCTGTTGTTAATAACCTGTTTGGCTTATATGGAAATTTCACCTTAGAGCTAAAGAAAAAATTAAAGGATTACTTATCTTCTGTTGGAGTAAAGAAGATTATCTGCACCTATGACAAGATAGACAAGTTGATGGAGTTTATCAATCCTAAAGACTTTAAACTGACGATTGACGAATACCACAACTTCCTTAAACAATACTCATTCAGAGACAAGGCTATTAATGGGGTGTTGGCTCACTTTAAAGAGTTCAAATCCTATTGCTTCTTGTCAGCTACTCCTATTCCAAACAATTTGAAGCCAGCAATCTTCAATGACATTCCAGAATACATAGCTGATTGGAATACAACAGATGATATTACTGTTTATCCTTACCATACAGACAAGCCTTATATGGTAGCAGCCAAGTTTATCAAGACCTACCAAGCTAAAGGTTGTCTGAATGTGAACGGCATAGAGAGCAAGGAAGCATATTTCTTCATTAACAGCGTTACAGAGATTAAAGCCATACTTAAACAGACACAACTAACAGAGGATGATTATAGAATTATTTGTGCTGACAATCCTAAGAATAGAAGAACCTTAGAAGAATATACTATATCAAGTTCTGCTGACGCTCCCAAGAAATTCAACTTTATCACTTCCAAATCATTTGAGGGTGTGGACTTCCATTCTGAAACAGGATTATGCTTTGTTGTCAGCAATGTTCAGAACAGACACACATTGGTCAGCATTGATATGGATATACCTCAAATTGTAGGAAGAATCAGAACCAAGTCCAATCCATTTAGAAATAAAGTAGTCCATATCTTCAACACTAAAGCTACTGACCATTACACAACATTTGAAGAAATGGAGCAGATTGTGGATAAGGAAGTAAAGGCAGCACAAGAAAGGGCTGATATGCTTAATAATACCAAACTATCAGAAGCGGCAACCAAGCAACAGATTAATGAGATTAAGAAAGTTGGGATTGAATCTTACCTATCTTATCAAGAGAATAAATTTGTCGTTAATGATATGGTAGCCAAGTTACAGCTTTACAGCTATTATATTGCTACTGTGGTTTACCAATCAGACAAATCATTAAGAGAAACTTATGCCCAATCTGGAATAGTAACTACTAAAGGTAAATGGCATATCGCACCAGAGAAGTTTGTCAAGGAATTAATTGTAAAGCCAACTTTCAGAGAACTACACAAACGATATTGTGAAATCAAAGCAAACCCAATGACATTTGACTTGCAAACCATTGATATAGAACATGAATATCCAATCTTAGGCAGAGCTTACCGCCAACTTGGAGTGAAAGAATTAAAGCGATTGCGAACCATCAAATCCATTCAAGAGGCTTTAGGTGAAGCATAAACCTATCTCATAAGATGATTACATAAGTTTATAGTGTAACGAGCGAGGAGGTACACTACATTATTATCCCCCCTCATGGCTCTAAATAAAAAAGAATGCTTTAGAAATGTAGTCCAACGGCTGACAGGAATAAGCATTCTTATTAATCTAAGAACAGGCACGATGCACGATTATCACAGTCTGCCAATAATTTACTAATACTCCTCATTTCCTTTGAAAGAATCTTTAGGGAAAGACATAGGACAGCCTAAGATGCAAGCGAAGAAATTCACTTGTGTTTTAGGTTTGTTCTTGTTAAATCCATTCAATCAATAACCATTTAATTCAATTTCATTATGAGAGATTTAGTAATTATGCCAGCTATGGCACAGCGCACCCTATCAATGGCAGAATACCAAGTGCATTAGGTAAGAAAGCATCTGAATTGACAGACGAAGAGAAAACTTTGTTCTATCAGAGAATGTGTTTCTGTTTTGAAATTCCATCCATTGTACATGATGAATACGGTAATCGTTTAGCGTTATCCATTGGTGGAGTGAGAGCATATAACGAGATTAACCTATACAGTAAGAAGTCTGTTGAGAGATTTAAAATCTTCATAGGCTTTCGTAATCGTGTGTGCTCAAATTTAATGCTTACTACTGACGGCTTGCAGGATAAGATAGAAGTCCTAAGCATACAGGAACTATATGCAGCAGCATTGAATCTGTTCCATGCTTACAACCCATCCAAAGACCTGCATCTGTTAAGGACACTTGGGCAGATGTCAATCTCAACGAGTGAGTTCTGCCAGATAATAGGCAGGATGAGATTATATCAAGCTCTTACACCCAACCAACAGAAACGCTTACCTCGTCTATTACATCAAATTATGGATATAGATTATACTGTGGGAGAAGTGGAACTGTCCTACAAACCCAAATTCAAGAATATATATAAGGTAGTCAGTTCAGAGGATGCTTATAAATATTTGCTTCCTACATATAAGGAGGGTACAATCTGTTACAAAGAATATTTCAAAGTCTTGTTTCTAAACCAAGCCAGCCAAGTTTTAGGTTACACTCTCATATCAGAGGGAGGAATAACAGATACGACCGTAGATGTCAGAGTAATTCTACAAGCTGCATTGCTCACCAATTCAGTAGCTATCATTCTTGCTCATAACCACCCAAGTGGTAGCATGAAACCAAGCAGGCAGGATATGGAGATTACTAAGCAGGTCAAAGAAGCTGCAAGACTTATGAGAATTACAGTAACAGACCACCTCATATTAACAGATGCAGGATATTATAGCTTCGCAGACGAGGGAGAATTATAATAAGGTAGAGGGCACTCAATTTCTAAGTTGGGTGTCTTTATCATATTCACTTCTACTATTAGTGAATGTTCCATTAATAATCAGTGAGTTAGTAAATCCAACTCAGAATTAATATTCACTTCTATTCATTAACTTATAAAACAGAACATTATGTCACTTAAATATTCAAGCACAACCGCAGACTATCTTGTTTGGTCTGATGCAATGAACCTAATAAGGAAGTTAGCCAAAGACGAGAATTATAAAATCTCACTTCTTATAGCTTTAGGATGCTTCACAGGATTAAGAATATCTGATATTCTATCTCTAAGATGGAAGCAGATATTAGATGCTGACGAGTTTACAGTAATTGAGAAGAAGACAGACAAAGTAAGGACTATCAGACTGAACCCCCAATTACAACATCATATTAAAGAGTGCTACGAGCATATAAATCCTGTTGGAATCAATGCGCCAATTCTTATAAGTCAGAAAGGCACTATCTTCACAGTTCAGAGAATCAATATCATTCTTAAAGAGGTGAAGAAGAAGTACAGGTTAAAGATTAAGAACTTTAGCTGTCATTCGCTTAGAAAGACATTTGGTAGGCAGGTCTATAACATGAACAGCGATAATGCTGAACTTGCCTTAGTAAAGCTGATGGAACTGTTCAATCACAGTTCTGTAGCCATTACTAAGAGATACTTGGGATTAAGGCAGGAAGAAATCTTGCAGACTTATGACTGTTTGAGCTTCTAATGATTGGGACAGGATTATTAAGATACATCTTTATAGTGGTCTGAACGGTTCTGTCCCAAATCAATGAAATATTGAGTTTAGATATATCTAAAGTCCAATCTTGACAGTTCGGCATTTCAGCCTTATAGAAGTAAGTCAATTCCATAAGTTTACAGATTTTAGGATTATCTCAACTCTTATTAAGCATGTTACAGATAACACTTCTTAAATATCCAACAATATACTGACTTAAAGATGATAATTCAAGGCAGGTAAGAATATTCAGAATTTACTCTTTATATGAGGAGAAGTGAATTTGATACCCACATGGATTTAGAGAGTTTAGATGCGACTCTGCTTAAATACTCCATTAATTCCCTGTTTTGTAACACAATAATTACAATTTCTCCTTATTCCATGCCTATTAATTTAGAACCTTTCGCTATCTTTGCACCAATTCCAATGAACTAAGGAGATAGAGAGTTGGAAGGACATATTTAACGAAAGGTGTTATTGAAATTATCTTCTGTTTCTTAGATTCTCGCAAAATTTAAAAACGGTACGAAGATGATAACAATAGCACCCACACATTTGATATATATTCATCGCTTAGGTGAACTATATACCTTTTGGTGTGGGGCTATTGTTTTATCCGTACCAAAAGGCAATGCGAGAAGCCCAAGAAACAGGATAAGACAAATATAGTTCCCACACCTCTTTTATTTTAACAGCTTATCCATAGGGAACAGATAAGCACTAATTATCAAACACTATGGGTTTATTTGGTGGTATCAATGCTGTAAATGAAATCAATTCTCTTATTGCTCAAATAGAGAGAAACATGAATGCTTTAGCTCCTATGATAGAATTGAATGGGATGAAGCATACCACACAATCTAAAGAATTAACAAAGTTAGTCCGCAGGGATTTGGATAGAATTAAAGACCTGTTGAATCAACACAGTTCTGCCAGAATAGCTGTTTACAGACTTAAAGGCGACAAGGTGGATTCTACAACATTGGTTGGATTCCTTGAAATGTGTCTTAAACAAGCTGAAAGTCTTATATAATTATGGATGCAAATGATATTAAGTTAGGACTGTTCATTTTAGTTATAGTCCTTATAGGTGCTTTCATTGGCTATTGTTTGGCAAGTTAAGACAGATTACTAAAACAGCTATCACATGAAAATATTTCATCTATTAGGGTTAGTGGTACTGCTATTATCTTCTTGCGATGATACTTCTGGTACATATATAATTTCTGAAGTCGCATTTAAAGTTAATAACCTGTCTGAACAAGAGAAACAGAAAACTATCAATGAGTTTATCAATCAAGAAGTGTTACTTACAGTTCTTAAAGGAAAGATAGAATTAACATTATCTAACAAACCAACCACTTCTAAGATAACTCTACAACGCGTGTCTAATAACTGTTATTCAACGACTGATGGAAATATAACCATTAATTTAGAATTGGAGAAAAAGAACTTTGTACAGACCAAATATAAATTGATTGAATATGGTGGCACAGATGACAAGTTCTTTAGCTTACATATGACTTTGGATAAACAATAACAAATTTATTGCATAAGAATCAATGAGAACATTTAGATTATTAGCAACTTCATTATTGGTTGCATTGAGCATGGGAGTTAGCTCTTGTAGTGAAGAATTGGATAGCCAACCAATGGAATCTTATCCAGAAGGTGGTGAGCCTTTAGATGTAGTTTGTAAAGAATATGGCATTAGTGACTATGAAGACATAGAATTACTTTCTTACTATAAGAACAATTTGGAGCAAGCTAACTTCTCTGGCTTACGAGAAGAGAAGCTATGGCTTGCATCATTCAATGTAAAAGATAAGTCGCCTATTATTAATTGGACTGACGAATTACCATTTAATAGGAATCGTAAGATTTACAAAGGCTATGGAGAATATGAAGATGTCACCATTCAGCAGATAACCATGTTGCAAACCATGTACTTTAATCCGAAGGAGTTTGTAGCATCATTAAGCTATTACTTTGGTAAAGATTATGGTTACCTCGCTTTACTCTTTAGGCATGATACACAAACTAAAGAAGTTCAAGTTAAGCGTAGTGAAATACTTGCTGGATTTCAATATTCTATAATAAACAATGATTGTTGTTACTCATTGTCTGGCGATACGCTCTATATAGCAGAGAAAGGCTTTGGATATTCCAATGTAGGAACTCTCTATACTTCTGAATTTATATCTCACGAAGAAGCAATATACACCCATAGAGATAATAAAGGCTTCTTTGTAGGAAGACGGAATTTCAAATTGGGAGAAGATTTATGGCATATCCAAGTACCACAGCTAAATGATGAACCTGCTGATGCAAGTACAGAAGATAGCTCTTACAAGGAAGTGGGCAAGTACAAGATAGACGGTAACAAGCTCTATGAAATGTACAGCGATGAAGAAGAATGGATTATCAATGATATTCTGTTACTTAATTCTATGACCTTATCAGTGCAGGAATTGGAAGCAGACGGAGTTACACCCACAGGTCAGAAGTACTCTTATCAGAGAGTGGAATAAAGAACTTATTCATACTAAAAGTAGGCAGCATTTGAGGAAACTCTTATGCTGTTTTCTTTTTTATATAAGCACTACGAATGTTACATACTAACAACCCAATTCTTTGGAATATAGGAAACTAATATTTAACTTTGTACCGTAGGTTTAGCTGTTGACTAATTGTTGACTGATAAACTTCCAATGAGATTATTAATACGTTGACATATTGCAATTTAATAGGATGAAATTTAGAGCCTCATAATCTGGAGGTCCCTGGTTCAAGCCCAGGCTGGTCCACAAACAAGAGGCTCATTCTTAATAGAATAGAGCCTCTTTTAATTTTTGGACTCCGCTATACAAGCCCGGTATTTGTGTAATAAAACAACCTTCATCATGAAATACGGAGTATCTCCAAATACACTGCTCATAACTGCCGGAACCATATGGTCATTGGCAGGAGTCAATATTCTGCGTATAGGCCTGACCTGCTGGATAGATGACAGACATTATTGGCTATTCAAAGTCTGCGAAGCCAGCCTGGTATTCCTTCTGTTCTTCGGCATTATTTTCCATAGGCTATACAAGAAACATACTCTCCGTATCTCACAGAAGAAAGGGAAGCACTGCCCCTTTTCCTTTTTCGACGTAAAAGGATGGATTGTCATGATAGGCATGATTGCAATGGGAATTGTAATACGTACCTACCACCTTCTGCCCGACTCCTTCATCGCAGTGTTCTATACCGGACTTTCTCTCGCGCTTCTCGGCACCGGGCTACGCTTCATCTGGTATTGGTGGAGGAACAGATAACTCCGGATTCACCGATTCCCATCCTATGCAGGCTCCGGCAAAGTGCTGACCGCCTCGCTCTTTATCCTTTCAGGCTTATTGCTATTCCCCGGCAATTTCCAAGCCATGCTGTGGCCCTTGGCCCTTATCCTCATCGGCATCTTCCTTCTCAGACATCACCATAGGAGAAACTGGACACACCAAAGGACAGTGCATCGCCGTGCCAAGATGGTACAACGGATGATGAACAAGAGAATGGGAGAGCAAGAGGAACATAGCACCCGGAGAAACCTACATAGACCTGGACTGCAGTTGGGGAGGAGTGGAACTGCACATACCCGCCGACTGGCAAGTACGCATAGAATGCAGTTGCTTTTGCGGCGGATGTGAAGACAAACGCTGGCAAGGCACACCTGCCAAACAAGCATTCCTTTCCGCCTCTTGTTCGGTATTCCTGCCTGGACAGCTATCCTTTTGTGGTATCATCTGCAGATTGTGGCAGACACTTCATTACAAACAGAAAAATTCACCGCCCCCGAGGTAGAAAAGGCCGCTCCCCTGCCACAAGAAGAAAGTATTGACCGGATCACGATAAAAGACGGCTCCCGGATTCACATCATCAAAGTGGAAGACCTATTATACATCCAGGCTTGTGGGGACTACGCAACCCTGGTGACATCCGACGGAGAGTACATCAAGGAACAGACCATGAAAAACTTCGAGACACATTTGCCAGCAGATAACTTTGTCCGCATCCACCGCTCGAGCATTGTCAACGTAACCCAGATATCACGAGTAGAACAGTATGGAAAAGAGACCTACCAAGTGACGTTAAAAAGTGGCGTCAAGCTACGGGTAAGCCTCTCCAGATACCGGTTACTGAAGGAACGGTTGGGCATATAAATGCCGCAACCAGTCCTTCAGAATACTTCCTGCAGAGGAAAAAGACAATTAATCTTAAAATACAGCGGAATATATAACTTTGTCCAAAGTTATTTGTTCCTTTATCTTGCTATGATGAAACATCTGTATTACATACTTATGTTTACCTTCCTCTGTCTGGGTTTGACTACCATCTCCCAGGAGGAACAGCCAGACTCACGGAATACTACCGGGAGTCCGGCGGGAATAGTTGTCGGAAGTCCGGCCTCCGAATGCTCCTTTACCGCCTACACACAGTGCGCATCGTACACAGCCACCCACCGTTCACTATTCAATGACGAAAATACCGACTGCTGGACCAACGAAGCGTTGTGTCCGAACAGCCTATACACACATAACCACGCCTCTCCGAAATTCCTGAAGATGAGAATTCTGAAACCAGCCGGGCAACTGGAGCATCTGCTTTCCAGCCATCTGTCTGCCGGAGAGAGCGCCAACCTTTCATTCAATCCCAATGCTCTCCGCTATTCCTGCGGATACTATATCTATGCACTGCTGCATATCCTGATTTAGACTTTATCGGACTTATTGCAAACCATTACCGGAGGTGTACTGCATGTACATCTTTCGCTTTTTTATTATCCATTTCATCACATTAATATCATAACTATGTCCGATTTATTCCTCCCCACCCTTGAGATGATGGGGCTCACTTTTGCAATCGGTTTCTTTGTGGCATTCATCATCAAACTGATAGCCAGCGCAGCCGATTCACTCGATTTCTACAGTTCCCACCAGCAGGAGTTACTCCGCCTGCACCGCATAAAGAAGTTCCGCCAGAAGATGGAACTGATGCTACACACCCCCTCCATGCACGGAAACATCTTCGGCAACGACACGCGCGAAGACTACAGCCGGGGTGTGGACCGTGAAAACGAAAAGCCTCGAGGCTATTACCACGGAGTAAGCCACGGTGTCTCCAAAAGAAACCTGGTAGACTACTTCTACCCAGAAGATACCCTTATGATGTATCTGGAAGATGCCATCAGCCACCGTGACAACAAGAACAAGACTAAAAAGAACAACGACACCAAAAACAAAGACTAATTATGGAGAATATAGATTTTGCAACCTTGTTCCAAGGATTCGGAACAATGATGGAAAGCGGCTGGCTACTCTCCTCTGCCCGTGTATTTCTAATAGCCCTGGGCCTGCTGCTCATATACCTGGGATGGAAAGGCGTACTGGAGCCGATGGTCATGATTCCCATGGGACTGGGTATGGTCGCCATCAATTGCGGCACCCTTTTCATGCCCGACGGCACATTGGGGAATCTCTTTCTGGACCCGATGCTTTCGGATACGGACGACTTGATGAACACCATGCAGATAGACTTCCTGCAACCGGTCTACACCCTGACCTTCAGCAACGGATTGATTGCATGCTTCGTATTTATGGGTATCGGTACCCTGCTCGACGTGGGCTTCCTGCTACAGAAACCGTTTGCCAGCATATTCCTTGCCCTATGTGCCGAATTGGGAACTTTCCTGACTGTACCCATCGCATCTGCATTGGGACTGTCCTTGAAAGAAAGCGCTTCCGTAGCCATGGTAGGAGGTGCGGACGGGCCGATGGTGCTTTTCACTTCCTTGGCCCTGGCCAAACATCTGTTTGTACCCATCACGGTAGTGGCCTATCTCTATCTGGGACTGACATATGGCGGTTACCCCTATCTGGTGAAGCTGCTGGTGCCGAAACGCCTGCGCGCCATCAAGATGACGAGCAAGAAGCCGCCCAAAAACTATGATGCCAAAGTAAAACTGGCTTTCTCGGCTATATTGTGTGCTGTACTGTGTTTTCTGTTCCCGGTTGCCTCACCGCTGTTCTTCTCCTTGTTCCTCGGAGTGGCAGTACGCGAGTCGGGGATGAAGCATATCTACGATTTTGTAAGCGGTCCGCTGTTGTATGGTTCTACTTTCATGCTCGGCCTGTTGTTGGGCGTACTTTGCGACGCACATCTGCTGCTCGACCCTAAAATTCTTAAATTGTTGGTATTGGGCATGGGCGCACTGTTGCTCTCCGGTATCAGCGGAATCATTGGAGGGTACATCATGTACTTCATCAAGCGGGGCAATTACAATCCGGTCATCGGAATTGCAGCCGTGAGCTGCGTGCCTACTACGGCGAAGGTTGCCCAGAAGATAGTAAGCAAGGACAACCCCAATTCCTTCATCTTGGGAGATGCCTTGGGGGCTAATATTTCAGGAGTAATCACTTCGGCCATCATTACGGGTATCTATATTACTATAATTCCCTATCTGTAGCCTGCGTAGTGGGTTTAGGTGACGGAAAGAGGTTGTGGCAATCACAATATCGGTTTCGTAGGAGTAATAGGTGTAAGAGTCCTGGTTTTGGGAGACTCGTTCGACGGTTTACACAGCAAGTTTGCCGAAACCGGCATGCTGGAGACGGTAGGAATTTCCCTGTTAGCCATACTGATTCTGCTGTTCTCCATCTTCCTGCAAGTACTTCTGCACGAAGGCGGGCATCTTGTCTGCGGACTGGCAACCGACTACCGCTTCGTCTCCTTCCGCATCTTCAACCTTACCTTCATACGGAAAGACGGGAAATTATGCATCAAGCGTTTCAGCCTTGCCGGAACGGGAGGCCAATGCCTGCTTACCCCACCCGAAAGGCCTCTTGAAGATATCCCAACCACCTTGTACAACCTGGGTGGAGTGCTTGCCAACCTGCTGACCGCCATCCTTGCCTTCCTCCCCCTGCTGACCGTAGACGGGCTGCCTTACCTGCTGAAATTCTTCCTTCTGATGCTCTCTTTGATTGGCATTCTCCTTGCAGGGATGAACGGCATCCCCATGAAGATGGGCGGCATCGGCAATGATGCCGACAACATGTGCCTGCTTCTCAAGGACAGCAAGAGCAAGCAGGCACTGGTCACCCAGCTGCGCATCAACGCATTGGTGCAAGAGGGCATGCGTCCTAAGGACATGCCTGCCGAATGGTTCAGCCAAACGGAAGACATCAACTACAAAGATGCCCTGCAGGTCACCATAGCCTTGATGAGCGCCTCGCGCCTGCTCGACTGCGAAGAATGGGAAGCCGCCTACAATGCATTTGAGAAAATAATGAGCCACCGGCACGAAGTCATCGGGCTTTTGATAAAGGAAACCGCTTGCGAGCTGCTCTTCACCGCATTGGTGACAAAGAGGACCGCACGGGCAGAAGAATTATATACCGATGAGCTGGATACCTACATCCGGCAATATAAGGATGTGACGTCTTCCAAACAGCGGCTGCTCTGCGCCCTGGCACTCTACCGGGACAAGGACACAGCAAAAGCAAAGGAGATTTACGAAGCCACCTGCCAACGGAAAAACAAATACTTGATGCAGGGAGAAGTCAGTTCGGACATAGCCTTGATGAAATCAATCCTTACCGCCAAGAATGCCTTGTAAGATGGAACGATATTTCTTTTACTTGTTATATCTACTGCTTGGCTGCTCACTATGCGGTTGTAGCAGAAAACAAGCGCCAAAGCAGACACAAGACCCGGATACGGAGACCACCATCCCGTACGCCGACACCATAGCGGCACCCGTCCCTCCGGCTCCGGCTAAAAGCCGGACAGCCCGCTACCTGGACTCCCTCGGTTTCGTCAACATCGCCGAAGCGGACAGCAGCATCGCCATCGACTTGATGTACACCCGTGCCGACAACTTCACCGGAACCCTATTGTACGAAGACCTGAAAGAAGCCTACCTGCACCCCGATGCCATGAAAAGCCTGAAGCGGGCACAACGCCTACTGAAAGAACAGTACCCCGGCTACAGCCTCATCGTCTACGACGCAGCGCGCCCCTTGTCCGTACAGCAGAAGATGTGGAACGTAGTGAAAGGAACCTCCAAATACATCTATGTCTCCAACCCCTCACGCGGCGGCGGCCTGCACAACTACGGATTGGCGGTGGACATCAGCATACTCGACGATAAAGGAACTCCTCTGCCCATGGGCACCCCGGTAGACCATCTGGGCAGGGAAGCCCACATCACAGAAGAAGCCGTGCTCGTGGCACAAGGCAAGCTGACAGAACAAGAACGTGAAAACCGGCTGCTGCTCCGGCAGGTAATGAAAGAAGCCGGATTCCACCCGCTACCCAGCGAATGGTGGCACTTCAACCGCGTCAGCAGGCAGACGGCAAAGGAGCGATACCGGGTCATCCCTTAACTCTCACCCCCAGCTTGTCCGGAAACTTAAATTTGCTATCGCTTTGACGCGGATGACGCAGATGACGCGGATGACGCGGATTTTTAATATTCTTAATCTGTATTATCAGCGTCATCTGTGTCTGAAAAATAATCAGACAGAAAGCTGCGAATTTATGCCCCACTTTGTCCTTTTTGAGATAACTTTGCATCAGAATAAATAAGCCAAGCCATGCCTTTATCCCAAGACACCCTCCGCTTCATCCGCGAGCATCGCCGCGACGACGTGCGCAGCCTTGCCTTGCAGGCACGCCGCTACCCTTCGGTAGACATGCCCGCCGCCATCACACAGATTTCCGGCTGGCAAATTGCCAAAGAGAAGATACCCGCATGGGCCGAGAACGAGCATATACTCTACCCCGCCCACCTTTCTCTGGAACAATGCTCCTCCCAAGCAACGGCACAGTATAAAGCGGAGATTATAACTAACCTGCTACATACAGAACAAGAACATCCCGCGCAGAACAGTACCCCCGCATCAGCCGGCACCTTTACCGACCTCACCGGAGGTTTCGGCATCGACTGCGCCTATCTCTCCTCCCGCTTCGGGCATGCCACTTACGTCGAGCGCCAGGAAACCCTCTGCCAGATAGCCGCGCACAACTTCCCTGTCCTCGGCCTGAACCACATCTCCGTCTGCCACGCAGACAGCGTCCGCCATCTGCAAGAGATGGAACCCGTGGACTGTATATTTATAGACCCTGCCCGCCGCGACGGACACGGTGGAAAGACCGTAGCCATCGGCGACTGCGAACCCGATATAGCCGCCCTCGAAGAACTGCTGCTGCGCAAGGCAAGACACGTACTGGTAAAACTCTCCCCCATGCTCGACCTCACCCTTGCCCTGAACGATTTGAAGCATGTACGAGAGGCACACATCGTCTCCGTGGGCAACGAATGCAAGGAACTGCTGCTCTTGCTGGGACAAGGCGAAGGAGTGCCGGCAGACGACATCCCCATCCATTGCGTCAACTTCACCGGTGTACCGGCTCCCCAAGCCCTCGTCTTCACCCGCCGGCAGGAGAAGGAGCGTGCATGCCCCTACACCCCTCAACTGAAATCATACCTCTACGAACCGAATGCCTCCGTGCTGAAAGCCGGTGCATTCCGCAGCCTCTCCTCATTGTATAAGGTGGAAAAACTGCATCCCAACAGCCACCTCTACACCTCGGGCCACTTCCTGCCGGACTTCCCCGGCCGCAAGTTCCGGATTACCTCCTCCTGCGGCTTCGGCAAGAAAGAAGTGAAAGAGATGCTGGCTGCCGAGAAAAAGGCGAACCTCACCGTGCGCAACTTCCCCGCCACCGTGGCCGAACTGCGCAAACGACTGAAATTGGCCGAAGGGGGAGGCACTTATCTCTTTGCCACTACTCTGGCAGACGAGAAGAAGGTACTTATCCGCTGCCAGGCTACGGGATAAGACACCAACCCCTATACCTTCCCCTGCACGAGATGTACATCTCATGTTGCTCGAGATGTACATCTCATACAGTCCGAGATGCACATCTCGTGCATCTTTAGCGTCAATCTGCCAGATGACGGCAAAGGGAGATACCGCCGAAAGGGTACTACCTCCAAGAATTTATGTAACCTCATTGTAACTGAATCGTTATCTGTTCTTCAACGCTCCGCAATCTCCACGTAACGGCAACCCTCTACTTTTGCGGCAGATTATTAACAGATAATAACAAGTATGAAACAGATTTTGAGAGCATTCTTATTCTTACTCCTATTCACCGCCACCGTCAATACGGCCATTGCCGACGAAAAAGCAAATGTCACGAAACAAGGAACTGTACGTGGACGCATCATCGACGCCACTAAACAAACTCTCCCGGGCGCATCCATCTACATCGAGAAACTACACACTGGCGTGACGAGCGACGTCAACGGCTTCTACACTTTCTCTAACCTTGACCCGGGAACCTATACAGTAAAGGTGAGCTACGTGGGCTACTCTCCCGTAGAACTGAAAATCACCATCCCCGCAGGCCGTACACTGGAAAAAGACGTCGTACTGAACGAAGGCGTGGAGTTGCAGGAAGTGGTGGTAGGCGGCGCCTTCCAGGGACAGCGCCGTGCCATCAACTCACAGAAAAACAACATGGGGATTACGAATGTAGTCTCTGCCGACCAGGTAGGCAAGTTCCCCGACTCCAACATCGGTGACGCCCTTAAACGCATCTCCGGCATCAACGTGCAGTACGACCAAGGCGAGGCACGCTTCGGGCAAGTGCGGGGCACGAGTGCCGACCTCAGCTCCGTCACCATCAACGGCAACCGCGTTCCCTCTGCCGAAGGCGATACGCGCAACGTACAGCTCGACCTCATTCCGGCAGACATGATTCAGACCATCGAAGTGAACAAGGTAGTAACCGCCGATATGGACGGCGACGCCATCGGCGGCAGCATCAACCTCGTCACCAAGAACTCCCCCTACAAGCGTACCATTGCCGCCACCGCCGGAACCGGCTACAACTGGGTGAGCGAAAAGGCGCAACTGAACCTTGGCTTCACCTACGGCGACCGCTTCTTCAACGACAAACTCGGCTTGATTGTATCGGCCTCCTATCAGAACTCACCTTCTGGTTCCTACGACACCGAATTTGTATGGGAGCAGGATGACAACGGCAAGACGTACGTCAACGACTACCAAATCCGCCAATACTACGTCACCCGCGAACGCCAAAGCTACTCCGCCGCACTGGACTGGGACATCAATGCCAACCACAAACTCACCTTCAAAGGCATCTTCAACAACCGCAACGACTGGGAGAACCGCTACCGTACCACGCTGAAAGACCTTGACCCCGACGGCAACGCCACCGTACGCATACAGACCAAAGCCGGTACGCCGGACAACCGTAACGCCCGCCTGGAACGCCAGCGCACCATGGACTTTGCCCTCGGCGGCGAACACCTCTTCGGCGCCCTCTCCATGGACTGGCACGCCAGCTATGCCAAAGCCAGCGAAGAACGTCCCAACGAACGCTACATCGACTTCCAACTGAAGAAACAGAAGTTCGACATGGACCTGAGCGACGAACGCCAACCCTTTGCCAGCCCCAAAACAGGCTCTACCATGACATTGAACGATGAATTCAGCCTGAAAGAGCTGACGGAACAGCAGGAAGACATCAAGGAGCAGGACCTGAAGTTCTCCGCCAACTTCAAACTTCCCTTCAAGAACGGCAACAAGCTGAAGTTCGGCGCAAAGGTAGTGCGCAAGACCAAGGATAAAGAAGTGGACTTCTACGAATACTCTCCTCTGGACGAGGATGCCTTCATGACGAACAGCCTAGCAAATACAGTGGACCAGACCAACAAGAACTTCATGCCCAACAACAAATACCAGGCAGGCATCTACGCCAGCAAGGAATACACCGGCTCTTTAGACTTGAACAACGCTTCCCTCTTTGAGAAAGAGCAGGTACAGGAAGAACTTGCCGGAAACTTCAACGCCCGCGAAACCGTGACTTCCGGCTACCTCCGCTTCGACCAAAAACTGACAAAAGACGTGGAACTGATGACCGGACTTCGCATAGAGAACACCAACCTTGCCTATACGGGACGCACCTACGATGCCGACGAAGACCTCACCAGCAAGACCGACCGTCAGCGCAACAGCTACATCAACTTCCTGCCGTCGCTGCTCGTAAAGTGGAATGTAAACGATGACTTCAAAGTGCGCGGTTCGTTTACCCAAACCTTGTCACGCCCCAAATACTCGGCCCTCGTGCCCAGTGTGAACATCAAGCGTTCCGACAACGAAATCACCATCGGAAACCCGGAGCTGAAACCTACCGTCTCCTACAACTTCGACTTGAGTGCCGACTACTACTTCCGCAGCATCGGTCTGATAAGCGCCGGCATCTTCTACAAGAAGATAGACGACTTCATCGTAGACCAGGTGAGCACCAACTACGAATACCAGGGTAACACCTACACCCGCTTCACCCAACCCAAGAATGCGGGCAACGCCAACCTGGTAGGGGTAGAGTTATCCTACCAGCGCGACTTCAGCTTCATTGCTCCCGCTCTGAAATGTGTAGGTTTCTACGGAACGTACACCTACACCCACTCCCGTGTGGAAGACTTCAACTTCGAAGGTCGCGAGAATGAGAAAGACTTGAGCATGCCAGGCTCTCCGGAGCATACCGCAAATGCTTCCCTATACTTTGAGAAAGGCGGTCTGAATCTGCGCCTGAGCTATAACTTCGCTTCCGATTTCATCGACGAAATGGGAGAAAGCACCTTCTACGACCGCTACTACGACAAGGTGAACTATATGGACGTAAACGCCAGCTATACCTTCGGAAAGAAGTTCAAGACTACCTTCTACGCCGAAGCCAACAACCTGCTGAACCAGCCGCTACGCTACTACCAGGGCACAAAAGACCGTACCATGCAGGCAGAATACTACGGCGTGAAAGTGAATGCGGGAGTGAAGATTAATTTTTAAACAGCGAATTCTATCTCAACAAGTTATCAACATTAACTACTCAACAATTTAATAATGACAATGAAGAAAATATTCCTTTTACTGTTTATTGCCCTACTCGGCAACGCAGCCATTGCCCAAATCACCGATTACTCCATCTTCGACAAGAAGTTCAACTTCTACGTAGCCAACGACCTCGGCCGTAACGGCTACTACGACCAAAAGCCCATCGCCGAACTGATGGGACAAATGGCAGAAGAAGTAGGCCCCGAATTCGTTCTTGCCACCGGCGATGTACACCACTTTGAAGGCGTACGTAGCGTGAACGACCCGCTTTGGATGACCAACTACGAACTTATTTACAGCCACCCGGAGCTGATGATAGACTGGTTCCCCCTGCTGGGCAACCACGAATACCGCGGCAATACGCAGGCTGTGCTCGACTACAGTAATATCAGCCGCCGCTGGACCATGCCCGCCCGTTATTATACCAAGACGTTCGAGGACAACGGCGCTACCATCCGCATCCTTTGGGTAGACACCGCCCCGATGATTGACAAATACCGCAACGAAAGCGAGACCTATCCCGATGCCTGCAAGCAGGATTACCAGCAACAACTTTCCTGGATAGATTCCGTACTGACTACCGCCAAAGAGGACTGGGTTATCGTTGCCGGACACCATCCCATCTATGCCGAAACCCCGAAGGACGAGAGCGAACGTGCGGATATGCAGGCACGTCTCGATCCCATCCTGCGCAAGCACAAGGTGGATATGTACATCTGCGGGCACATCCACAACTTCCAGCACGTACGCGTGGCAGGCAGCGACATCGACTATATCACCAATTCTGCCGGTTCGCTCGCCCGCAAGGTGAAGCCCATCGAAGGGACCGTATTCTGCAGCCCCGAACCGGGTTTCTCCATTGTATCGGCCAGCAAAAAGACACTGGAACTGCGCATGATTGACAAGAAAGGGAATGTATTGCACACGGTGACGCGCAGCAAATAATCCAAGCCGGCACGCAAGCAGGCGCATTCCCCCGAAGCCCTGCCGAACAACCACTTTCCTCCCACGAAGCAAAAGACCATGTTTCGTAGGAGGATTTTTCCATCTCATACGACAAAAACAAAGCCTATCCGCAGGAATACAAGAAAAAGCCCTATATTTGCATTTGTCAATACATAACTATGATGAAGAAGATACACTTCCTGCTACTAATCAGCCTGCTACTTGCCGCTTGCAGTGATGACGACAAAGAGAAACAACCCGCTTTTGTGACCAATATCACCATATCCGATGCCGGAAAGACCTTCAATCCCGGTGATGCCGTGACCGTCAAAGCCGACGGCTTGCAGAGCGGCGACCAAATCATATTGGACATCTACTGGCCGATAGCCGACAATCCTCTCTTTCCCGAAGGGTATTCACGCTACACACGCGCCGTTACCACGGAGCAAACCACCAACAGCATTACTTTCCTTGCCCCCGGACACTGGCCCGCCTCACGGGTAGAAATGTTCCTGGAACGGGCAGGACAGCTTCAGCCTCTCGGCCAGATTTCGGTAGCCGACGGACAATCCCCCGAAGAACCATATCTCTACGGTATCACCAACTCCCACGCCATTTACACACCGACCGTTCCCCGCGGCATCACCCGTATCGACCTGGTAACACAAGAAATATCGGAAGTAATCCAGTTCCATGACGACGAAGATTTCCACCTTGCCGCCAACATCCCCGGCACCAACATCCTCTGCGGGATACGGGAGAAAGACGGCAGTAGTTTCATCGATGGATACGACCTCTGCATGCACTATTGGTGTAACCCGGTAGAACGTAACGCAATTACCATCTGCTCGGACTTCAACAACACTGTTTCCCTGGAAATGGCCGGAGATAAGCTCCTCACCTACTGTAGCATCTCTTATCCGGTATATACCCGGTTGAATATGCCACCGATACATACTCCCGAAATACCATTACCGGATGGACTGAGGCCCGAATCCCTCTCACGCTATCCGGGCGTGATAGCCGACGCCCACATGCTGCTCTCGGCCAACAACGGCGACGGCACCTTCTCGCCCGTCGTGATAGACATCGCCAAAGAAAAGATGCATTGCTACGACCCCATCAAGGCCGAAGCCTTGATACCTTTCCGGATTATGGAACCATCCCCCGAAAACCCAAACAGCCTGCAATGCAAAGGAGGCTATATCGTTTCCCGTGCCAATGGTGGAGATACGCAATTCTGCTTATGGGATACTACTGCCGGAAACTTGAAAGAGTCTTTCGCCACCTACCCCAACGCCGTACGCTCCGCTACCATGTACTACTCCAAGGACGGGCAGACAAGGAAACTCTACGTGCAGTTTGCAGGCTATCGTGAAGGCGACTTCATCGAAACTTATGATTTCCAGACAAAGAAATGGAGGATGTTTATGTTCTACGTACCGTTTGCAGAGATTTTACTGGCACGATAACCGGCTCCCTTACTGCTTTTTCTCCCGCAAGTCATCCTTGGGTATGGTCGTCTCACTGCCGTCACGCGTAGCTATGTAGTGAGGAGACATGATTTCGATGCCTGCTTCGTTGAAGGCATCCTGGATATTCTGATGCAAATCAGAGTAAATCTGGCTAAGGCTGTTGGCATCCCTGATATAGGCATTCACTTGATAAACCGGATAATAATCCTGAAGGGAAGTCTCCAATACAAACGGACGGGGATCATCTATCACTCCAGGAGTATTCAATGCAGCCTCTATCAACAGCTGATGTGTCTTCCGCCACGGAACATCGTAGCCAATACTGACCTCCGAATGGATAATCAATCCATACTCACGGGCAGACTGGCTGTAATTGACCGTATGGGAAGACATGATGAAAGAGTTCGGAATGGTCACCACCTCATTCTTCGGAGTACGGATGCGGGTGACGAGCGGTGTTTTCTCAATGATGTTGCCAGTAGTGTCATTCAGCTTGATGCGGTCACCCAGCTTGAAAGGCCGCATGTAGGTTATGACCAGTCCTGCAATGATATTGCCGATAACCGTACTGGAACCGAGCGAAACAATCAAGCCGACAAACACGGAGATTCCCTGGAAGACTCCCGACTTGGAACCCGGCAGATAAGGGTAAATCATGGCAATCATAAACGCATAAAGCAAGAAGCGCACAATATGATAGGTAGGAATGGCCCAATCCGGATAGAAGCCGTTTATCTTCAGCCGTTCAGCCTGCACCTCATTGGCAAGATAACGCACCAGTCTGACCAGATACTTCACCGCATAGCATATCACAAAGATAGTGAACAGATTGGGTATATAGTCGGCTATTCCATTCAAGATGACCTTTATAGGATTCCAGATGTAGGAGAATAATGTATAAGCCAAGCTCTTGGTCTGAGGGAAAATGGAGAATAATAACGGAACCGTCAGCAGCAACTGCAACAGCATGACTACATAACGCACCAGGTTGGCAACAAACACCAGCAGGTTGACCTGCTTCTGCGTATCCAGCAATTCATAATCCTGAATAGAGATCGGTTTCAGCTTGGTATCCTTCAGCTTCTGAATGCGTAGTTTGAGTTTTCTGAACAGCCAGTTGGTAAACTTGAACAAGAAGAACTGTCCCACAAGCACCAGGATAAAGTACAAGATACGCTTACCCAACTGCCACAAGCTATGCTCCTTCTGCATGGCTTTCAGTTTGTCCACCACGACATGCCTCTTGCTGGCGGCCAGCTGGTCGCGGGTACAGTTTTCCCACAAAGCATCCTGATCGGTAAAGGAAATGATGACCTTTTCGCCATACATCAAGTCTGTAACAATATCCGTACTCTCTAAATAAACAGAGTCCGGACGCAGATTGAAACGCGTGCCCAATGCTTCGATGACGTTGCTTACATCTTTGGCTCGCTGTTGGGGCGTATGCCCTCCACGCTTGGCATACAGATAGAACAAAGTGTCCTTCTCCACCACCACCGGAATACCCGGTGTCACCGTCCGCAACGAATCAATGCGTTGTTTCTGCAATGCCAGCTTCACCGAATCGGCCGCATAGCCCGCCAACTTCATCTGCTCCATTTCCATCCGCAGGTTCGCCTCATTCAGCCGGGCTGTTTCCAACTCCTGCCGGACAAGCGACAACTGAATCGAATCGGAGTCAGTCCTTGCCACTGTGACACTCCCCACACTATCCTCACCTAAAACACTGAGCACTTTATCTACCAACTGAGCTGACACTCCGTCCGCCAGCATCAACAGCCAACAAAGACAGAAAGCACGGATAACCTTCATATATAAACTTCTTGATTTGATTCTTTGCAAATATACCCAATAAATGCTTCAAACATACGGAATGTTTTTAACTTCCTACTCTAATCGACATAACTTTTTCATGCAAACATGAAAGTTCTGTATCCGGTTTGCACTATCTTTGTACTCAAAATTGACATACCTATGGATATATTGTTTCTTGTCGGAGGACTGCTCCTCATTCTTCTGGGTGCCAATGGCTTGACAGACGGTGCCGCATCCGTTGCCAAACGTTTCCATATACCGTCCATCGTCATCGGGCTTACCATTGTTGCCTTCGGCACTTCCGCACCGGAACTCACCGTCAGCATATCCTCTGCTCTCAAAGGCAGTGCAGACATTGCCATTGGCAATGTGGTGGGAAGCAATACGTTCAATACCCTGATGATTGTGGGTTGTACGGCCCTTTTTGCCCCGATAGCCATCTTCATTACCCGAACTCGCCACCTCCATCGTAGCCGCCTTGAAGAAAAGCCCCGAAATAGCCATCGGAAACGTCATCGGAAGTAATCTCTTCAATATATTCTTCGTACTGGGTTGTTCGGCCTCCATCACTCCACTGCGTCTGACGGGCATCACCAATTTCGATTTGTGGGTACTCGTAGGGTCCAGCATCCTGCTTTGGCTGTTCGGTATCTTTTTCGGGAAACGCATCATCACCCGGGTGGAAGGAAGCATTCTGATTCTCTGCTACATTGCCTACACAGCGGTACTGATATACAACCTCTAACAGCAAATTTACAAACACCCTACGCGGTATTTTAAAGATTATCACGTATTTTTAAATAAGGCAAGCTGTACCTCGGCATAAAAAATAAGCAAGCTTATTTTGTTCTGCTCTCAGTTTGCATTACCTTTGTGGTCTCAATATTGAACAACTATGGCAATTACAATCAAGAAAGTAACCACAAGACGGGAACTGGAGCGCTTTATCCGTTTCAACTACCTGCTATACAAAAACAACCCTTATTCCGTCCCCGACCTTTTCGATGACATGCTCAACACCTTCAACAAGAAGAAAAACGCTGCATTCGAATTTTGTGAAGCCGACTATTTCCTGGCTTATCGGGAAGGTAAAATCGTAGGACGTGTAGCTGCCATCATCAACCACAAGGCAAACCAAACCTGGAACAAAAAGGAAGTCCGCTTCGGCTGGATAGACTTCATCGATGATGCGGAAGTCTCCGATGCCCTGATTCGCACCGTGGAAGAATGGGGAAAAGAACGGGGAATGACACATATACAAGGCCCGCTGGGATTCACAGATTTCGATGCCGAAGGTATGCTCATCGAAGGATTCGACCAGCTCAGCACCATGGCCACCATTTATAACTATCCCTACTATCCGCAACATATGGAGCGCATGGGCTTTGAGAAGGATGCCGATTGGGTGGAGTACAAAATCTACATTCCCGACGCCATACCCGACAAGCACAAGCGCATCTCCGACCTCATCCAGCGCAAGTATAACCTCAAGGTAAAGAAATACACATCTGCCAAGAAGATTGCCCAAGACTACGGTCAGGCCATCTTCGAACTGATGAACGAAGCCTATCAGCCACTCTATGGCTATTCTGCACTGAGCCAACGGCAGATTGACCAATACGTCAAGATGTACCTGCCCATCCTCGACCTACGCATGGTGACATTGATTACCGATGCCGATGACCAGCTGCTTGCCGTAGGCATTTCCATGCCGTCACTCGCCGAAGCGTTGCAAAAAGCCCACGGGCGCCTGCTTCCTATGGGTTGGTATCACCTGGCCAAGACCATCTTCTTGAAGAAATATCCCAAGATGCTCGATTTGCTGCTGGTTGCCGTGAAACCGGAGTATCAGAACAAGGGGGTAAATGCATTGTTGTTCTCCGACCTTATCCCCGTCTATCAGCAACTTGGTTTCGAGTATGCCGAGAGTAATCCGGAGCTGGAGCTGAACGGCAAGGTGCAAGCGCAGTGGGAGTACTTCAAGACGGAACAGCATAAACGGAGAAGATGCTTTGTGAAAGGAATAAAATAAGTTCTAAATCCAGAATATAAGCTTGTCAGAAGTCCATAAAAGACATTATTTTTTTGCGAACCCCCGAATTTCTCATTACCTTTGTCGCAATGCGCAATATGAAGGAATAACGTACTTATGGAAGATAACAACAATATGACCCTGCCGCTGGAAGAAGCAGACAACAATATCACAGAGAGCCCCGTTTCCAGCGTGGAATATACCGACGACAACATCCGCCACCTGGACGACATGGAGCATATCCGTGTCCGTTCCGGTATGTACATAGGCCGTCTGGGCGACGGCTCACAGAACGATGACGGCATCTATGTGTTGCTGAAAGAAGTGATGGACAACAGCATCGACGAGTTCAAGATGGGTGCCGGAAAGCGTATAGAAGTGACTATAGAAGACAGTCTGCGTGTCAGCGTACGCGACTATGGACGAGGCATTCCGCAAGGCAAACTGGTAGAGGCGGTCAGCAAACTGAATACCGGGGGTAAATATGACTCGAAGGCTTTCAAGAAAAGTGTCGGACTGAACGGCGTAGGTATCAAGGCAGTCAATGCGCTGAGCAGCCGCTTCGAAGTACGCAGCTACCGCGACGGCAAGGTACGTATCGCCATCTTTGAAAAAGGAACGCTGTTGAGTGATGTGACCGAAGACTCGACAGAAGAAAGCGGAACCTATATCTTCTTCGAACCGGACGCCACACTCTTCTTGAACTATTCCTTCCAGAACCAGTTCGTAGAAACCCTGCTGCGCAACTACACCTACCTGAATACGGGCCTCACCTTCATTTACAACGGCCAGCGCATCGTTTCCCGCCACGGGCTGGAGGACTTGCTGAAAGACAACATGACCAGCGAAGGCCTTTACGACATCATCCACCTGAAAGGAGAGGACATCGAGATTGCCTTCACACACACCAACCAATACGGCGAAGAGTACTACTCCTTTGTCAACGGGCAACACACCACCCAAGGCGGCACACACCAGACTGCCTTGAAGGAACACATTGCCCGTACCATCAAGGAGTTCTACAACAAGAACCAGGAATATGCCGACATCCGCAACGGACTGGTAGCCGCCATTGCCATCGACGTGGAGGAACCCATGTTCGAGAGCCAGACCAAAACGAAACTGGGCAGCAACAACATGTGGCCTGCCGCGCCGCAGGAACACAAGCCCGCCGGCCCCACGGTGAACAAATACGTAGGAGACTTCATCAAGACGGAAGTGGACAACTACCTCCACAAGAACCCGCTTGTGGCCGAAGTGATGCTGCAAAAGATACAAGACTCCGAGAAAGAGCGCAAAGCCATTGCCGGCGTCACCAAGCTGGCACGCGAACGCGCCAAGAAAGCCAACCTGCACAACCGCAAGCTGCGCGACTGCCGCTACCACTTGAGTGACGGTAAAGGCAAAGACCAGGAAACCGAATCCTGCATCTTCATTACCGAGGGAGACTCCGCCAGCGGTTCCATCACCAAGAGCCGCGACGTGAATACCCAAGCAGTATTCAGCCTGCGTGGTAAACCGCTAAATTCCTACGGACTCACCAAGAAAGTAGTTTATGAAAACGAAGAATTCAACTTGCTTCAAGCAGCCTTGAATATAGAAGACGGCATAGAGACACTGCGCTACAACAAAGTCATCGTAGCTACCGATGCCGATGTGGACGGCATGCACATCCGCCTGCTCATCATCACCTTCTTCCTGCAGTTCTTCCCCGACCTGATAAAGAAAGGGCATGTATATATCCTGCAAACCCCTCTCTTCCGCGTGCGCAACAAAAAGAAGACAAGTTATTGCTATACAGAGGAGGAACGTGTGAAAGCCATTGAAGAACTGGGTCCCAACCCCGAAATCACCCGATTCAAAGGTCTGGGAGAAATCTCGCCCGACGAGTTCAAGCATTTTATCGGCAAGGATATGCGTCTGGAACAAGTGTCCCTGCGCAAGACAGACCTCGTAAAAGAGCTGCTGGAATTCTACATGGGTAAGAATACCATGGAACGACAAAACTTTATTATCAACAACTTGGTTATAGAAGAAGATTTGGCATCATGAGAAGAGCTATCTTTCCGGGAACATTCGACCCGTTTACTATCGGACACTCTTCGGTAGTGAGCCGTGCACTGACTTTTATAGACGAAATCGTCATAGGCATCGGCATCAATGAAAATAAGAATACGTATTTCCCCTTGGAAAAGCGCGAACAAATGATACGAGACTACTACCGGAACGAGCCGCGCATCATTGTGCAGTCCTATGACTGCCTGACTATCGACTTTGCCCGGCAGGTAGATGCCAGTCTGATAATACGCGGCATACGCACCGTGAAGGATTTCGAATACGAGGAAACCATTGCCGACATCAACCGCAAACTGACCGGCATAGAAACCATCCTGCTCTTCACCGAGCCGGAACTTACCTGCGTCAGTTCCACCACCGTGCGCGAACTGCTGCAATACGGCAAGGACATAAGCATGTTCATACCGGAGGGAATGGAGATTAGGGATTAAGGATAAAGGATTAGGGATTAAAATGGAAATGATGAAAAAACTATTTACTATTATAATATGTATATGCGCGGTGACGGCACAAGCGCAAAAGCCGAACAATGAAGCCCTGCGCAAACTGCAAATGGCAGAGTTTGCCATCACCAACCTTTATGTGGACAAGGTGGATGAAGACAAGCTGGTGGAAGAAGCCATCATCAAGATGCTGGCACAACTCGACCCGCACTCCACCTACAACAACGCCGAAGAAGTGAAGAAGATGAACGAGCCGTTGCAAGGCAATTTCGAGGGCATCGGCGTACAGTTTCAGATGATAGAAGATACCCTGCTTGTGATACAACCCGTGAGCAACGGACCTTCCGAGAAGGTGGGCATCCTTGCCGGCGACCGTATCGTAGCCGTCAATGACAGCGCCATTGCCGGAGTAAAAATGAGCACGGAAGATATTATGAGCCGCCTGCGCGGACCGAAAGACTCGGAAGTGAAACTCACCATCGTGCGCCGTGGCGTGGACGACCAGCTGTACTTCACCGTGAAGCGTGACAAAATTCCCATCCTCAGCCTGGACGCATCTTACATGATACAACCCAAAACCGGCTATATCCGTATCAACCGCTTCGGGGCAACCACCGCCGAAGAGTTTGCAGAAGCCCTGAAAAGCCTGCAAAAGAAAGGAATGAAAGACCTCATCCTCGACCTGCAAGGAAATGGAGGAGGGTATCTGAATGCCGCCATCAACCTTGCCAACGAATTTCTGAAGCAAAAAGAACTCATCGTCTACACCGAAGGAAGGGCCGCACGCCGCAGTGATTTCTTTGCCAAAGGTACGGGCAACTTCAAGAACGGCCGTCTCATCATATTGGTGGACGAGTACTCCGCTTCTGCCAGTGAAATCGTGACCGGAGCCATCCAGGACTGGGACAGAGGCGTGGTAGTAGGACGCCGCACCTTCGGCAAGGGATTGGTACAGCGTCCTATCGACCTGCCGGACGGTTCCATGATTCGCCTCACTATCGCCCGCTACTATACTCCTTCGGGCCGTTGTATCCAGAAGCCTTACGACAGCACTGCCAACCTCGACGGCCGCCTAACCGGCGAGAACAGTCAGGATAAGTATAACCAGGAACTGATAGACCGCTTCAATCATGGAGAAATGATTCATGCGGACAGTATCCATTTTGCCGACTCCCTGAAAGCACAGACCAAGCGTATGGGACGTACCGTTTACGGAGGTGGAGGTATCATGCCCGACTTCTTCGTCCCCATCGACACTACCCAGTACACAGACTATCACCGCAACCTCGTAGCCAAAGGCGTGGTTATCAAAGCCACTACCGGCTACATCGAGAAGCACCGGAAGGAGTTGCAGAACAAATACAAGAAATTCGAAGCCTTCAACGAGAAGTTCGAGATAGACGATAACTTCCTTGCCGAAATACGTACGCTTGCCGACAAAGAGAAAATCAAGTTTGACGAGAAACAGTACAACCAATCCCTACCGCTCATCAAGACACAACTTAAAGCCTTGATAGCCCGTGACCTATGGGACATGAACGAATACTTCCAGGTGATGAACAGCACGAACCAGAGCGTGCAGCAAGCTCTAAAAGTGCTGAACGAAGGCATCTACAGCACTATTATCCAATAGCCGACTTGAAACAAACTTAGGCGCGGATTATGCGGATTTAGTTTATCTAACTCCGCGTATTCCGCGTAATTCGCGCCTAAAATCATTCTCCGAACAGCCACTTATTCAGCCACTTGTTGACGTAGATGTTGACCACAGCACATCCAGCACCGATTGCAGCCCCCGCCAACACATCTGACGGATAATGCACTCCCTCGTTCATACGGGAAACTCCCACGGAACAAGCCCACAGGGCAGACGGAGCTATCACATACCATTTAGGATACTTTACACTGAGCGAGGTGGCAAGGGCAAAAGCCGTCGCCGTATGTCCAGAAGGAAAAGACGGGCTGCCTTCATGGCTATATGCATGCACTCTGTCGGGATATTTATCATAAGGACGCTCACGGTCCACCAGATATTTCATTCCATAAGTCACAACAAAAGCCCCCGCTACACTTGTACCTACGTAGACCGCATCTTTCAGCAAACCCTTATCATGTTTTATCCAAGCGGCAACCGCCATCGCCACCGGAACACCGACAGCAACATAGGGCTCCGAACGTGAAATTATCTTATTATAGTTACGGACAAACTTGCCATCCCAACTGTTAACCCGGTGCAAAGTGTTAATATCCCAATTCTGTGCCGAAAGACCGGATACAACAAGGCAGATAAAATATACAAAAAAAATAGCCTTTTTCATAAGTCCTTTATATTAGTTTGACGCAAAGATAGGACAAATAGATAGAGTTTTCACAAAAAAATTCTATCTTTGTTGCCACATTTATAATAATTCGCTAATCATTTCATGAGACTGGAAACTTGCTGCAACCGACAGATTGATTGTATGGTATGTCCCCAAAAATCAGAAGGAGTATTGGTTTACCGCCACTACCCCAAGGGACAACATTTCTCTGCTGAAAAGTGCACACAGAACTGCATGATATTTATGCTGAAAGGTGAATTACTTGTAAACAGTGACGAATATCCGGGCACCACTCTCCAAAGCCGCCAGCTCATCTTGCAAGCCATCGGCTCCAAAGTAGAACTCCTGGCTTTGACCGAAGTGGAATATATTGTCTATTGGTTCACCGAGCTTCCTCTGATTTGCGAAGAGCGCTACAAGGAGATACTGAAACGCTCGGAAGCCCCCTTGACTTATACCCCGCTTACCGCGATTTCCATGCTCGAAGGGCTCCTGAAAAGCCTTGCCTGCTACCTCAACGAGCAACCCTATGCGTGCAGCAAATACATTGAAATGAAATGCCAGGAATTGGTATACATATTGACATGCTACTATCCGCTACACCAAATCAGTACATTCTTCTACCCCATCAGCACTTATACGGAAAGCTTCCAATATTTCGTCATGCAGAACTACGACAAGGTGAAGAATGTGGAAGAGTTTGCCCACCTCGGTGGATATACCACCACCACATTCCGCCGTCTGTTTAAAAATATGTATGGGGTCCCGGTCTATGAATGGATTCTGGACAAGAAACGTGAAGGAATTCTGAACGACCTGCAATACACCAAACAACGCATTTCAGTCATCAGCGCCCGCTATGGCTTTGATTCCCTATCCCACTTTGCCCACTTCTGCAAAGACTCTTTCGGAGACACGCCCCGCGCCCTGAGAAAACGTTCAGCAAACGGAGAAAAGATTTCCATTATCTGCAAAGAGCAAGGCAAAGACCAGGAGGACGAGTAAACCTTTTACTTGTCCGTAAACTTCGCATTCTGCCGGATTACGGAATTATTTCTTTAATCGCTTGCTTTATCGCTGGATTTCTCCTATTTTTGCGAAACATTTACAGAAGTATCCTGATAGAACAAATTTTCAAACTATTAAATAACTTAAATTCAATCATTTATGTGGTTAAGTAATTCATCTGTAGGAAGGAAAGTGGTGATGAGCGTTACCGGTATCGCCCTTAAAGCCCAAGACTGTGGAATGGGCTTCTCAAAACATGCTCGTACTGGGTATCATCGTAATCGTGGGTTTGGGCCTGCACCTGGTAAACTTCTGGGCTAAAATGCAGCTTCCCGAGTTGATGCACAACATGGGCATGCATGCTGACACCCTCACGCTGGCATATGCAGCCAACGGTGTCTATCACATTCAAAACACCTTCAGCAATCCGGTATTCGTAGTGCTTTACCTCGTTTGGCTGGGCGCATTGTGGTTCCACCTCACTCACGGTTTCTGGAGCTCCATGCAGTCTTTGGGCTGGAACAACAAAGTATGGATTAACCGTTGGAAATGTATCTCCAACATCTATTCTACTATCGTTGTCCTCTGCTTCGCTCTGGTAGTTGTCGTATTCTTTGCAAAATCATTGTGCGGCGCTTGCTAAATTCAAATTGTAAATGACTAAATTGTAAATTGCATTATGACTAAGATAGATTCTAAAATACCGGAAGGACCGGTGGCTGAGAAATGGACCAATTATAAGGCTCACCAAAAATTAGTAAACCCTGCCAACAAACGTCGTCTGGACATCATCGTAGTAGGAACCGGACTTGCCGGTGCCAGTGCTGCCGCCTCTCTGGGCGAAATGGGTTTCAGAGTATTCAACTTCTGCATCCAGGACTCTCCGCGCCGTGCACACTCCATCGCTGCACAAGGTGGTATCAATGCTGCTAAGAATTACCAAAACGACGGTGACTCTGTATACCGTCTGTTCTACGATACAGTAAAGGGTGGCGACTACCGTGCCCGCGAAGCCAACGTTTACCGTCTGGCTGAAGTATCCAACAATATTATCGACCAATGCGTTGCACAAGGTGTTCCTTTCGCCCGCGAATACGGCGGTACACTGGACAACCGTTCTTTCGGTGGTGCTCAGGTATCCCGTACTTTCTATGCCAAGGGTCAGACCGGACAGCAGCTGTTGCTGGGTGCATACTCTGCATTGAGCCGCCAGGTGAACGTAGGCACTGTGAAACTGTATACCCGCTACGAAATGGAAGACGTTGTCCTCATTGACGGACGTGCCCGCGGTATCATTGCAAAGAACCTCGTTACCGGTAAATTGGAACGTTTTGCCGCCCACGCTGTGGTAATCGCTACCGGTGGTTACGGCAATGCCTACTTCCTTTCTACCAATGCAATGGCATGTAACTGCTCTGCAGCAATGGCTTGCTACCGTAAAGGTGCCTGGTTTGCCAACCCTGCTTACGTACAGATTCACCCCACTTGTATCCCGGTTCACGGTGACAAGCAATCTAAGCTGACTTTGATGTCCGAATCTCTGCGTAACGATGGTCGTATCTGGGTTCCGAAGAAGCTGGAAGATGCCAAGAAACTGCAGGAAGGTACACTGCAAGGAAAAGATATTCCCGAGGAAGACCGCGACTACTACCTGGAACGCCGTTATCCGGCATTCGGTAACCTCGTTCCGCGTGACGTTGCCAGCCGCGCTGCCAAAGAACGCTGCGACAAGGGCTTCGGCGTGAACAACACCGGTCTTGCCGTATTCCTTGACTTCTCCGAAGCTATCAACCGTCTGGGTAAAGATGTCGTTGCACAACGTTACGGCAACCTCTTCGATATGTATGAAGAAATCACTGATGTCAGCCCATACGAAAACCCGATGATGATTTATCCGGCTATCCACTATACCATGGGTGGTATCTGGGTTGACTACGAACTGATGACCTCCATCAAGGGACTGTTCGCCATCGGTGAATGTAACTTCTCCGACCACGGTGCAAACCGCCTCGGTGCTTCCGCCCTGATGCAAGGTCTGGCCGATGGTTACTTCGTATTGCCTTACACTATCCAGAACTATCTGGCCGACCAGATTACAGTTCCCCGTTTCTCTACCGACCTGCCCGAATTTGCAGCTGCAGAAAAGGCCGTTCAGGAGAAGATTGACTGGATGATGAACATCAAGGGTAAGAAGTCTGTAGACTCTATCCACAAGGAACTGGGCCACATTATGTGGGAATATGTAGGTATGGGACGTACGGCCGAAGGCTTGAAGGAAGGTCTGAAGAAGCTGAAAGAAGTCCGCAAGGAGTTCGAGAAAGAACTGTTCATCCCGGGCGACAAGGAAGGTATGAATGTAGAACTCGACAAGGCTATCCGTCTGTACGACTTCATCACTATGGGCGAGCTGGTTGCTTACGATGCACTGAACCGTAACGAAAGCTGCGGCGGTCACTTCCGTGAAGAATATCAGACTGAAGAAGGCGAAGCCAAGCGTGACGATGAAAACTACTTCTACGTGGCTTGCTGGGAATATCAGGGTTCTGACGAAAAGGAACCGGTATTGCTGAAAGAGCCGCTGGTTTACGAAGCAATCAAGGTACAGACTCGTAACTACAAGAGCTAATCGGGAAGTTGAACATTTAAAGAATTAAAGAAAATGGATAAAAATATATCATTTACGCTCAAGGTATGGCGCCAGAAGGGTCCGAAAGCAAAAGGCGCTTTTGAAACATACCAAATGAAAGATATCCCGGGCGATACTTCATTCCTCGAAATGCTGGATATCTTGAACGAACAGCTGATTTCTGAAGGTAAAGAACCGGTTGTATTCGACCACGACTGCCGCGAAGGTATCTGCGGTATGTGTTCGCTCTACATCAACGGACATCCCCACGGTCCTGCAACCGGCGCTACGACTTGCCAGATTTATATGCGTCGTTTCAACGACGGCGATACCATCACTGTTGAACCGTGGCGCTCTGCCGGTTTCCCGGTTATCAAGGACTTGATGGTCGACCGTACGGCCTACGACAAGATTATGCAGGCAGGCGGCTACGTCAGCGTACGTACCGGTGCTCCCCAGGATGCCAACGCTATCCTGATTCCGAAGCCCATCGCTGACGAGGCTATGGATGCTGCCAGCTGTATCGGTTGTGGTGCTTGTGTGGCTGCTTGTAAGAACGGTTCTGCTATGCTGTTCGTTTCTGCCAAGGTGAGCCAGCTGAACCTGTTGCCCCAAGGCAAACCGGAAGCATTGCGCCGTGCCAAGGCTATGTTGAGCAAGATGGACGAACTCGGTTTCGGTAACTGTACAAACACTCGTGCGTGCGAAGCTGAATGCCCGAAGAATGTTTCCATCAGCAACATTGCTCGCCTGAACCGCGACTTTATCATTGCGAAACTGAAAGACTAATCCGGTCTTTCTGCAAATAATATAGGATGCGCTTCGGATAAACCTTTTGAGCAAGCTCAGATTTATCACTCAGCTTTCACTATATTTGATTAATATCACAAGAGACTCCTCTGCCGGGAAACCGCCGGAGGAGTTTTTTTATGACATGCCGTTTACTTCAGATAAATTGCCGGCACGCAAGCTACGGGGAGAAGCCCCGAAATTCTTTTTGCAGAAATTGGAAAAATGAGGCAGCGATTCAAAGCCATATTTATAGCAAATCTCTGATATAGAAGCATCCGTATAACGAAGTTCATAAACCACGCTTTCCTTCCTCCGTTCCATCATCCACTCGTACACCGGTTGATGAAAAACAGAATTGAATATACGCCGGAAAGTAGCTACTGTATATCCTCCCAACTGGGCAAGTTCCTCTACCGTCTTGACTTTGGCATGATTCTGCAAGACAAAGTAGTGGAAGGAATTAGTATACTGGGCAAGAGGATGTATCAGCATGGAAAGCTCATAGTCGGAGTAGTAATTTCCAAGAATGAAAGCAAGTTCTTTCCGTTTGAAACAAAGCATTTCCCGGCAAATCTTCTCCTCGGACAAATAGGCCTTGGAACTTTCCAGAAAGAGCTGCAACTCGGGAGTAATGGTCAAAGGATAGAATATCAATGGAGGGGTAACCTCTTTCATAATATGGTTATACCGGTCCTCACAGAAGAAATCAGGCTTACTGAACCGGTAACAAACGCATTCCACATCCGTCATGGCAAGTATTTCGTACTTGGAACCAATAGCTTGAAGGATGAACTCACCTGCATGCAACACAGTTCCCGCATACTCCTTACTGTTGACAAGCACTTCTCCTTTCAGCAGGAAAATTATAATATTTTCCTCACACTTTCGCGCCGGCAGATGGAATCCTCTGAGGTGGGAAGCATATATTATTGCATTGTCCACAGCCTTGGGACATTGAGCGCATTGTTTTTTACCTCTGCAAGCAGAAGAGTTGGGCATCGGCAAGTAGATTTGTTTGTTTGTTGCAGTGACAAAAATAGATAAATAATACTCATAAAAGAAACATTCCCCGAAAACTTTCATAAAGAAGTTTCGGGGAATGAATAAAATAGAAGTAATTCAGTTTTTTATTGCGGACAGTGCCGTTTTATTTTTCCACGTTCGTATCATCAGCCGTACTCCATGGACCAACTTCAGGTACAAAGGTTACTTTTGCCGCCTTATTGGCCAGCGTCAGCGTATAACGTATCTTTTTGCCTTCACCCCAGGCTTGTGTATCATTCAAGTCAATGGCGGAAGTTACAGTATCAAGAAGAACGTCTTTCTCATAGATGTCATAGACAACATTGATTTTGGCATTCGTATCCAACGTCTGGGGCATCAACATCCAGGCTGGCCCCGGTACCCGGATTCCCGTAAGCAAAGAACTGCAAGTTATCCGTCATTGGCCAATAATATGTTCCCCCAGTCAAACTCCAGTCGGGAGCACTATAAGTTACCTTAACAGCTGCCATGAATTCCTTCATCGCATCAAAAGTCGCAACGGAGGCCATTGTTGTTGCTCCCGTATTATAAGCATACACAGTGAACCCTACCTTCTGCAATTCCGGCAAATCAGTCACTGTGGCTCTCGTAGTGTTACCCACTACTGTTCCCAATTTAATCTCCGCCTTTTGTCCGGCATTCTCTATCTCCTCACTTTCCGAGCAACTCATTACTGCTGCTGCAGCCAAAGCCAAAAATAAAACCTTCTTCATAATTGTCTGTTATTAAAGTTAATATATTTATTTGTCTGTTTGCTATCAATTCACCGGTAGCTCCACATCCGTCTCATCATCCCAATCGTCCACATCGCCACCAATCCCTCCATCTCCTTCATCGGTTCTCGGTTCCAAATCATCCACCACAACCTTGTCCTCCGGTACGGGAACCTCGATATGGATTTCCGACCCAGGAACGCCCACATCAGGTTCTTCTTCGCCTCCTCCCGAGGGAGGAGCTGTTTCAATCACTTCCGTGATATCCACCTTCACCTCTTGAACCGTTTTATCTCGTTTCACAATCCTCAGTGTCAGCAACATAGGACTATCCGCACGGGTCTTGGTATCTTTCAGTAATACAAAACTGGAGAAATACCCCCATAAAAGCCCGTTTTCACGCTTTGTATCCACACATATAGGTACCTCGCTCAAATGGCAAGCACGGTTGCCTATAAAGTAACTTCCGTTCAAGCCGTCCACATGGCAGATGATGCTCGATATTCTATCCCATCCTTCCACCTTTATATCAAAGGAATAATGGTCCACTACCGCTTCCGGCTTCCAGTCCAACGGAAGCGCCACATCACTCTGCCTTATTTCCACCTCGTCCAAAGCCACCACATACAAAGGGTCGGGCGACCAAACCATATCTTCGTGTACATCCAGCCCCGTACAGTGTCCCGTAAAAGCCTCAATCGTCTCATAACTCTCGTCGCCCCGTATCTGTATACTCTCCGTATTGAAGTTATAGGCCACCACCGCATACTTCCCCGGCGGTACCTTCACCTCACCCCCTCCGGCAGGCAGATAACTTTCAACCTTTCTCCCTTGAGTATCTTTCGGATAGAAGATAATCCGCATGGTCTGCGGCAGCTTATCCGTCACCCCTTTCCAATCCAGTTTAATCTGTACTCCGCTAACGGGATAATCATCCAGCATATCGCGGAAGTCACAGCTTCCCAGCATTGGCAACAGCCCGAAGAACAGCCAGAGAATCATATGCCGTGCATCTTTCATACCACTCATCTCCCCGACGTTAGAAGCCACACCAAAGAAATTTTTGCTTTTGTCGGCCCGATAAAGTGATACTTTCCACTGCTGACCCAAACCAAGTCATTTCCATAAGAAGTATATTTCCTGTACTCCGTATCCAAGTATCCAATGCCCACACTGAATTCAATCGCCAGATGCCGAGCCAGTGGACGCACGTATCCATAAGTTATTCCTGCAGCTGCGTAATACTTCCCCCGGTATCCCTTCTCCTTTTTCAACTGAAAATCATAGGTACCTCCTTCGGCATATGCTCCCAGGAAGTGTCCGGACAATCTTCCGCGCGTATGGCGGTTTCCCAACCAGTAACGCGCCTCTGTCCCTCCCGAAAGGAGCTGATAGCAGAAATTACATCCGCTGTCAGACCACCAAGGGCATTTGTACTCAACATTCAAAGACCACCTCTTTCCCAATGGCAGCTCCACTTCTATGTTCGGAGCCAAGGCCAGGTCGTAAAGCAAATTATTTTTTAACGCCAGCACCGTTTTACAAGTATGGCTATGGGATTCTACCGACTTATTCTGCCCTATTACCTGCCCCGACATCATGCAAAAAAGGAGTAGCCAAAAGACATATATAAAAATGCGTTTTCCCATAATTTCGCGTTGTATACAAACAAAAGTAGAAGATAATTACCGAATAAAAATCACTTTCCATCACTCTTTTCAAAGGCTGAAAGGTTCTGTGAAACGATTGAAACAGATTTGCAACTTCTGCCTTATCCGGGACGCTGTGAATAGATTCTTCTCTCTCAAAAAGTCAATCCGTGTGCGAAAACAGTAAAATTCAGTGAAAGAAATACAAAAGAAGTAGCAGGAACACTCTGAAATTTGGAAGATAACAACGGGAACCTTACATTTGTAATGTGATTTTTTTCATAGTATTAGATTTAAGGTTAACAAAGGTTGGAGTACAGCGGTACTCCTTTTTTTATGCCCATACGTTTCTCCGAATGACAAAAAATAGCTATCTTGTAGGCAATATAGAATGCGATGTCTGCATCAGTAAGGACAGTGTCTTCTACGTACTGCACGATTCCACCCTCGACCGTACCACCAACGGTACCGGCGCCATCTCCCAATGGCTGTCCACCGACATCGACACACTGGATGCCGGCTCTTGGTTTGCGCCCCGATTTGCCGGACAACGGGTACTACGCCTTACCGACCTGCTACGCAAGGCCAAAGAGCACGGTTTAAGAATCACCATCGACTACCGCAACGGCGGTCTGCACCAATTACTGAACTTGATAAAGGACGAAGGCATGCTGGAAAACTGCAACTTCACCTTCAGCAAGGAGTATCATGCCAAATGCTTCAGAAAGATGGCACCCGAGGTAAGAACCCTGCAAGCCTACATCAAAAGTGAAAAGGACATAGAGCATGTCGTAAAGGAACTGCATCCCGACATCGCTGTCGTCTGGATTGACTCCCTTACCCCGCAATTCGTAAAGAAATGCCGTGAGCACAACCTGCAGGTACTGGCACTTGTCCTGGGGCTGGACGACAAGACGGAAGAGAACCAGAAGGCAGTCGACCTGGGGGTAGACATCATAGCGACAGACCACCCGGAAAAGTTCATCATGAAATACGGGAAACCGTCCATATAAGGCAAGAGACCTGCCGCGCTCAAGTCAGCAAGTGATAGACACCACCCACCATTGCCTTGACCACTCCCTTCATCTCCAATTCAAAAAGCAAGGCACTCATCCGGTTGACGGGTATGTCCGCTTCCACCACCATCGCATTGATATGGAGGTCTCCCTGCCGCATAAGAATACGCACAACGAGCTCCTCCTCTTCCGTCAGTTCCGGGAAGAGATTACGCTGGATACCTTCTGTCCGGGCAGGCTGCTCCGCTACGGCCCAGCCCATAATCTGCACAAACTCTTCCGCACTCTGGATAAGGGCGGCCTTGTTGTCGCGTATCAACCGGTTGCAACCGATGGAAGATTCGTCCGTAACACGTCCCGGAACGGCAAAACAGTCACGATGGTATCCCTCCGCCAACTCTGCAGTGATAAGGGAACCTCCCTTTGCGGCAGACTCCACCACAATGGTAGCATCACTCATACCCGCCACAATACGGTTGCGGCTGACGAAATTATGCTTGTCCGGATTCGTCCCGGTAAGGAATTCGGTCAGCAGTCCGCCTTGTGCCAGCATGTCGATGGCTGTTTTCCGGTGGACATACGGATAGATGCGGTCCAGTCCGTGAGCAAGGACAGCAACGGTAGGGAGATGATTTGCCAAAGCGGCCCGATGGGCATGGATATCTATCCCGTAAGCCAGTCCGCTTACTACCAGCACATCGGGACAAAGAACGGCCAAATCGCGCAGGAAGTCGGCACAGAATTGCTTGCCGTAATCGGTGGCACGGCGTGTACCTACCATATCGATGACATGCAGGCGGTTGAAATCGGTGTTTCCTTTAAAGAAAAGTACAATCGGCGCATCCTCACATTCGCGCAAGCGGGAAGGGTAAGCCTCATCCTTCAACGTCAGGCAGGAAAGACGATTCTTCTCTACAAACTCCATCTCCTGCTCGGCACGCAGAAAGGCAGCGGGACAATCAAGAGCCGTCACTACCCCCGGATTCACACCGGGCATGATTTCGGGGAGCTCCTTCCGCCGACTGAATACTTCGGCAGCACTGCCCATACCCTCTATTAAACGCTTTGCCCCGATATGTCCTATACCGGGGCAAAGTGTGAGAGCTATGCTGCAAATCCGTTCGTCACTGTTCATTCCACCACAGATTACACAGATTCACACGGATTGAGATAAGGGGCAAAGAGACGGTCGAACAGTTCGCTATCGCTTAACCGTCCGTTCACCACACATACGGTTTCAACTATGCCTTTGAGACAGACTTTGCCGTCGGAAGCACGGAAGATATCTTGGTAAAAGACGTACTTGATACCCTCCTTCTTCATGTAGAGTTTGGAGACAAACTCGTCACCACTCCTCAGGGGAGTCTTGAAAGCCATATTGATACGTGCCACTACCGGGTCTACCCCCTGCTCGTGCAGTCCGGCAAAGCTGACGCCGGCACTCAACAGAAACTCATGGCGCGTATGCTCCAGATAATGCTGATAATTGGCATTATTGACGATGCCTTGCAGGTCGCATTCATAGTCGCGCACCTTCATGGGAAGTTCATAGATATAATTCATATTTACTATTGGACTATTTACTATTTGATACTTAGCCACGTTGTTTCTCCACATCCAAGCCTTTGAACTTCTTCAGTTCCTCTACGCTGACCAGCTTGTAGAGTTTGTCACTGGGACGTATTTTCACCGATTTCATCGAGAAATGCTGGCCTTTCTTTACAGTCTGCACGGGTTTCAAATCGACGCGTGCCTCGTCCAAAGTGACGAATTCGGCACCCGTTGTGGGACCCGTAATCAGCAACTTGTCGCCTACGCTCACTTCGGCTGCTTCTACCAGGAACTCTGCCACACCGATGTTTGAGAAGTAGCGGATGCCCTTACCCACATAGATTTTACGTTCCGTAGCGGCAGAGCCGTAGTTCTTGGTCCATTCGCCCAAGCGTTGTCCCAGGTAGTAGCCGTCCCAGAAACCACGATTGAAGACCGTCTTCAAACGTTCGTCCCACCGGGCAATTTTCTCATCGGTGAATGTATCGTCCAGATAGGAACGGATGGCTTCTTTGTAACACTCCACTACCGTGCGCACGTACTCGGGTCCGCGGGCACGTCCTTCTATTTTGAAAACACGAACACCTGCATCCAGCATCTTGTTCATGAAGTGGATAGTTTTTAAGTCTTTGGGGGACATGATGTATTGGTTGTCCACCTCCAATTCCACATCCGTCTCCTTGTCGCGCACCGTATAACTACGGCGGCATACCTGCATGCAAGCACCACGGTTGGCAGAGTGGTTCATCTCATGCAATGAGAGATAACACTTTCCGCTGACTGCCATGCAAAGGGCACCGTGGCAGAACATCTCTATACGTATCTGCTCTCCGCTGGGTCCACAGATATTCTCCTCACGGATATGGCGGTAGATTTCTGCCACTTGCTCCAGATTCAACTCACGCGCCAGCACCACCACATCGGCAAACTGCGCATAGAAGCGCAGGGCTTCCACGTTGCTGATGTTGAGCTGTGTGCTGAGGTGTACCTCCTGCCCTATCTGCCGGGCATAACTCATCACTGCCACATCAGCGGCAATGACTGCCGAGATGCCTGCCGCCTTTGCCGCATCTACAATGGTACGCATCAGCGGAATGTCATGGTCGTATATAATGGTATTGACGGTGAGGTAGCTCTTCATGCCATGTTCGTCGCACGTCCGGGCTATTTCCCGCAAATCGTCGATAGTGAAGGTATTTGCCGAACGGGCACGCATGTTCAGGTTCTCGATACCGAAATAGATGGAGTCGGCACCTGCTTGTATGGCTGCTGCGAGAGATTCGCGCGAGCCTACCGGTGCCATGATTTCGAAGTCACTGATTGAGTGTTTCATCATTTCTTTTTGAATTAGAGTATGCAAAGGTAGGCTTTTTTCTGTACTTTTGCGGACAAATCCGCTTAGATTATGAAGATTAAAGATATAGACCTGGGCCCACGCCCCGTATTCCTCGCCCCGATGGAGGACGTCACCGACCCTGCTTTCCGCCTGATGTGCAAGCACTTCGGAGCAGACATGGTATATACCGAGTTCGTTTCTGCCGATGCCTTGATACGCTCCGTAGGCAAGACCCAGCAGAAACTGAACATCAGCGATGAAGAGCGGCCCGTAGCCATACAGATATACGGACGGGACACCGCCACCATGGTAGAAGCCGCCCGCATTGTGGAGCAGGCACATCCGGACACGCTGGACATCAACTTCGGCTGCCCCGTGAAGCGCGTTGCCGGCAAGGGTGCCGGTGCCGGTATGCTACAGAACATTCCGCTGATGCTGGAAATCACTCGTGCCGTGGTAGATGCCGTGAAGATTCCCGTCACCGTGAAGACCCGCCTGGGCTGGGATGCCAACAGTAAAATCATCGTAGACCTTGCCGAGCAGTTGCAGGACTGCGGCATTGCCGCCCTCACCATCCACGGCCGTACCCGCGCCCAGATGTATACCGGCGAGGCGGACTGGACACTTATCGGCGAGGTGAAAAAGAACCCACGCATGCACATTCCCATCATCGGCAACGGTGATATCACCACTCCCCAACGGGCCAAAGAATGCTTCGACCTCTACGGTGTGGACGCCATCATGATAGGCCGTGCCAGCTTCGGCCGCCCGTGGTTCTTTAAGGAAGTGAAGCATTATTTGGAGACGGGCGAAGAACTCCCTCCGCTGAGTTCCGAATGGCGGCTGAACGTACTCCGCCAGGAAGTGGAAGACAGCGTCAACCTGCTGGATGAACGACGGGGCATACTGCACGTGCGCCGCCACCTGGCAGCAAGCCCGCTCTTCAAAGGGATTCCCAATTTCCGCGACACCCGGATAGCCATGCTGCGGGCAGAGACGAAGGAGGAACTGTACCGCATCTTCGAAGAGATAGAACCGTTGCTGCCATAGGAGAAAACCGCATACGATTTTTACCATCGAGTCCGACACTTGAGCAATCATCCTCACGCTCCTTCTTGAATAGCTTCTGAGAGGGGGGGAGTATTCAGACGCAGATGACACGCTTTGTTGCCATCCGCATAACTCACTGTCTGTCAGCAAGAAATTTTGCCAACCACTTGCCTTGCCCTTGGCAAACTTTTGCCATGCCTATGGCAAAGTTTTGCCAACGCGGTGGCAAAGCCTTGCCAATGGGAAGGCAAAACCTTGCCAACAAGGAGGCAAGAAAAAAAACATTGTTTCTTTGGCAGAAAGAAACAAATCCCTATATTCGTCTTCCCAAGAAAGAATCCCATAAATATGTCTTTATGAAAAAGAAAAAACTACTCAAACAGCTCATCGTAAACTTCCAGCATTCACTTCCGGCAGAAGTTTATCCGCGTACATTGGTATTGCCCACAGACAGTGGAAAGATAATCACCGTGCCCGACTAGCGGAACATCGGCTGCGCAAACCATCGCTTGAACATCCACGTGGCCAGGATATAAATGCCGAAAGCCGATACGAAACCCACGATAGAGTCTATCAGGTAATGTGCCTGGATATAGACCGTAGCCCCGCACAACAACAGATAGAAAGGAAACAAGCAGGCAAACAGACGCTTGCTGCCACGCCATGCCATAATCATCAGTACCGTAGACATTCCGACGTGCGAACTGGGAAAAGCAGCCGTGGGACGCTCACCCACCTGCTGGGAACTCTCCACCAGGTTGTAGAAGAAGCCGTGCTCATAGCCCGGACCGGGAAGAAGTTCCTGATGGTGATGGAAATAGTCACCGATGGACGGGAAGATACCTTGCGCCACATGGTCGCTTCCAATGGCGGGGAAGTAGAACTGCGGCCCGGCAACGGGGACGAAGATATAAATAAGGTAATAGATGAAGAAAGCGGTGACGATGACGAACGAAACCTTCTCGAAAAGGTCGAAACGATAAAGGAAATACCACACCACCACCAGCAGAATCATCGGATAATAGAAGAAGTATCCCATATTGAACGGCTCGCTCACCCACATCTGCGGAAACCTTTCACAGAACCATACAGCAGGCTGTCCACCAAACATCCACTGCTCCACCGACGCGAACACGTGGTCGAGATTGGGGAATATCCGGTTGAACTCAAAGGTGTCGGGATACCAATAGGAAAGCAGTGACATCTGGATGGCTATGCGCACAAAGGCAGAGAACTTGCAGGGTGCCAGCCGGTAAAGATACATCAGCAGGAACGTCATACCCGCAATGACAACACGGTCTGCAAGCATCTGCACCGGATGATCCATTTCCTGAAAAAGAAACAGAATGAGAATGGAAGTCAGCAAATTGTATATCAGCGTAATCTTCTCTACCGCAAAAAGCCCCTTACGGGTTTCTACCCTTTTAAATAAATCTAAAGCCATCCCTTATCCTTATACCAGGCAATGGTTTCCTTTACACCCCGTTCCAGGTCGTACTCAGGACTGAAGCCCAGTTCCTCGACGGCCGGTGTGATGTCACACTGCCAGTTGCGTTGTTTCATTATTCTATACTTGTCCGAATTGAGCGTACTGGTCTTGTTCTGCCGCTTCGCCCAAAATTCAGCGAGCAAAGATACGACTTTCAATACAATTAACGGACATCTCAGGCGAATAACAAACGGATTGCCCAATTCTTTCCTTATCAAATCGGAAAAAGCACGGCTGCTATACACCTTCCCGTCAGCCAGGAAATAGGCGCGGCGGGACACCTGCTTCTCTATCCCGAGGAAGACGGCCTGCACGATATCCTTTACATATACAAACGTCAAGTCCTGGCGGCAGAAGCCTACAGAAAAGTCCGTATGCTGCCGGATGGACTTTGCCATAAGATAATAATCCTTCTCACGCGGCCCGTATACACCCGTCGGCCGGTAGATGACGTAGGGGAAACCCGGAATACTCTGCAAATAAAGTTCTGTTTTCAGTTTACTGAGTCCGTAGGCGGTATTGGGTGAAGGGGGGTCACTCTCCATAATCGGGTCGTAGGTCCTCTCGCGTACCGGGCCGAACACACTCAGCGTACTGATGAAGATAAACTGCTTGGGAATCATGTTCAGCTCCCTCAGCGTATCGATGAAGTATTTGGTCTGCAGATAATTCACCAAATCGAATTCGTTCTTGTCCACACACTTCGTCACACCGGCACAATGGACAATATAATCAAACTTATTGTAGGTCCCTTTATGTCCCGAGAGTTGTGCCCTCAGTTCATTGGGGTGCGCAAAGTCCAGTTCGAGGAAATGTATCTTGCGGTCACGCAGATACTCGCGGCTGCTGGACGAACGTACACCCGCCCACACACCGAACTTGCGCTTCAACGCCTCCTCCACGATGAAACTTCCGATAAATCCGCTTGCTCCTGTAATTAAAATCGATTCCACTTCTTCAGTTACAAATTACTAATTACTTTTCATCCGGTCCGTCACCTTGACGCTCCTTGTGTTACTCTGTCGCCTCGTTACTCTTCTTCACCGGCTCCACATGGATGCTGACCAGTGTTCCTTTGCCGAACTGCCTTTTCAACTTGTTCTCCACCGCCGTTGCCGTCTCGTGGGCTTCCTCCAGCGAGATGCTGCCATCCATACGCACATGCACCTCGATGGCACAATAACTGCCGATGCGGCGCGTACGAAGGTGATGCGGCGAGCTGATACCGGGAAAAGAGAGAATCGTCTTCAGTATCTCATCCTCCACCTCGGCAGGCAATGATTTCTCCAACAGTTCGTCCACACACGGTATCAACAACTGCACAGCCACCTTCATAATGAAAAAGCTGACAATAACCGCTGCCACCGGGTCCAGCACCCGCCAATGGTCACCCAAAAGAATGGCGCCACCTATACCCGCTGCCGTGCCTATGGACGAAAACGCGTCACTCCGGTGATGCCAGGCATTGGCAACAACCGCCTGCGAATTCAACTTCCTGCCCTTGAATACGGTATATTGATAAAGCACTTCCTTGAAAACGATGGATACCAATGCAGCCACCAGTGCCAGTATACCGGGTTCCTGCAGAGAGCCGCCTTGCAGGAAACGGTAAATGGAGGAAGCCCCGTTCCAGAAAATGCCGAATCCCACAAACAACAGAAAAATACCGATAATGGCAGTTGCCAGCGTCTCGTACTTGCCATGACCGTAATCGTGTCCTTCATCTTCGGGCTTTGCCGAAATGCGCACAAAAACAATGACAATAATATCTGTAATGAAATCCGACAAAGAATGTACCGCATCCGCCAGCATGGCGGCACTGTGACCTACAATACCTGCAAAGAATTTGAAGACAAGCAAGAGAAAGTTTACCACACTTCCCACAACCGTCACCCGGTAAATGTCTTTTTCCCGTGTGGCATCTGCTTTTTTGTTCAGAGTTTGCATTTCCATCTGCTTTTCGTCTAAGGTACAGCCTATCTTCACTTTGTGTGCAAATATAGTACATAAATCCATTACAATCTGTCGTTCCTTCATTATTTTCAATAGAATGATAATATTTTGAAGTCTGAGTGAACGAAGGAACGTATTTATTTGTTTACTTTGCAAGAGGTAATCACCACAGATTACACAGATTGACACAGAATCTCTATTTATACATAAAATACATCATAACATTATGGCCAAAAAGAAAGAAAAGAAAGCCGGCAAACGCATGAAGAAGAAAGAGCTCGTCAAAGTACTGCTGGAATTCTTCCACACAAAGCAAGACGAAGTATTATCCCTGAAATACATCTTTGAACAACTCCACCTCACCACACATCCGCTGAAGATGCTGTGCATGGACATCTTGTCCGAACTGTCGATGGACGACTACATCACAGAAGTGGACAAGCACAAATACAAGCTGAACAACCACGGCGTGGAAATGACCGGAACCTTCCAGCGCAAGAGCAACGGCAAGAATTCCTTTATACCGGAAGGTGGAGGCGAACCGATATTCGTGGCCGAACGCAACTCGGCACACGCCATGAACAATGATAAAGTGCGTATCGCCTTCTATGCCAAGCGTCGCGGACGCGAAGCCGAAGGAGAAGTCATCGAGATACTGGAACGTGCCAACGACACCTTCGTGGGTACCCTGGAAGTTGCCAAGTCATACGCTTTCCTTGTAACGGAAAACCGTACGCTTGCCAACGACATCTTCATCCCCAAAGAAAAGTTGAAAGGCGGCAAGACGGGCGACAAAGCCATCGTAAAGGTGGTGGAATGGCCCGACAAAGCCAAGAACCCCATCGGCCAGGTAATCGATATCCTGGGGCGCGCAGGAGACAATACCACCGAGATGCACGCCATCCTGGCGGAATTCGGCCTGCCCTATGTCTACCCCGCTGCCGTAGAGAAAGCTGCCGACAAGATACCCGCCGAAATCTCCGCCGAGGAAATAGCCCGACGTGAGGACTTCCGGGGTGTGACCACCTTCACCATCGACCCCAAGGATGCCAAGGACTTCGACGACGCCCTCTCCATCCGCAAACTGAAAGGGGGACTTTGGGAAGTAGGCGTACACATTGCCGACGTGACCCACTACGTGAAAGAGGGCGGCATCATAGACAAGGAAGCCGAGAAGCGTGCCACATCCGTCTACCTCGTAGACCGCACCATCCCAATGCTCCCCGAACGGTTGTGTAATTTCATCTGTTCACTCCGCCCCGACGAAGAGAAGCTTGCCTACTCCGTCATCTTTGAAATGACGGAAAAAGGCGAAGTGAAGAACTCACGCGTAGTACATACCGTCATCAAGAGCGACCGCCGCTTCACCTACGAAGAAGCCCAGGAGATTATAGAAACCGGCAAAGGAGACTTCCAGGAAGAGGTGCTCCAACTGGATAAGCTTGCCAAAATACTGCGTGAGAACCGCTTTAAGGCAGGAGCCATCAACTTCGACCGCTACGAAGTGAAGTTCGAAATTGACGAGAAGGGCAAACCCGTCAGCGTCTACTTCAAGGAGTCGAAAGATGCCAACAAGCTGATAGAGGAGTTCATGCTGCTTGCCAACCGCACCGTAGCCGAAAAGATAGGCCGCGTGCCCAAAGGCAAGAAAGCCAAAGTGTTGCCATACCGTATTCACGACCTCCCCGACCCGGAGAAGCTGGACAACCTGGCACAGTTTATCGCCCGTTTCGGCTACAAGCTGCGTACCAGCGGTACAAAGACCGACATCTCCAAGTCCATCAACCACCTGCTGGACGACATCCAGGGCAAGAAGGAGGAGAACTTGATTGAAACCGTCTCCATCCGCGCCATGCAGAAGGCACGCTACTCCGTGCATAACGTGGGGCACTATGGTTTGGCTTTCGATTACTATACCCATTTCACCTCGCCCATCCGCCGCTATCCGGATATGATGGTACACCGTCTGCTCACCAAGTACTTGGACCAGGGAGGCCGCACCGTGTCCGAACAGAAATACGAAGCCCTCTGTGAACACAGCAGCAGCATGGAGCAGATAGCCTCCAACGCGGAACGCGCCTCCATCAAGTACAAGCAAGTAGAATTCATGACCGAACGCCTGGGACAGACCTTCGACGGCGTCATCTCCGGCGTAACGGAATGGGGACTCTACGTGGAGCTGAATGAGAACAAGTGCGAAGGCATGATTCCTATCCGCGACCTCGACGATGACTATTACGAATTCGACGAAAAGAACTACTGCCTGCGCGGACGCCGCAAAAATAAAATTTATAGTCTGGGAGATGCCATTACCATTAAGGTGGCACGCGCTAACTTGGAAAAGAAGCAGGGCAGTAAAGTGGAGATGGTAACAAAGCACCCGCAAGTTTGCATCACCTTCTGCGAAGGACACGAGCTGGTTTATATGCACCGGCAAGTGGCATGCAGCTACAGCATGAAGTCGCGCAGTGTTATCTGTCGTGGGAAAGTACACTTCGTGGAAGACATGGAAGAGAAGCGACGCGTACTCGACATGCTGATGAAGCAATATACGGAAAATGAATGCAAATATGCTGAACCCGCCGTACGCAATGTCAAGATATGGGAAGTAAAAGTAGAGAAAATAAGCTGCCGGTCATTCGGGTTAAGACCAAGCGAACTATAAATACCATCTGCCGGTCACCTGCTCCACATTGATGGAGCGGATAACCGGCAGAAATATTTACTTTTACAACGGATATTCCTCAAATGCATACAACAGCGTCGAAAGATACCGTTCTCCCGTATCGGGCAGCAGCGCTACAATTGTCTTTCCTTCATTCTCGGGCAACCGTGCCAAGCGGGTAGCTGCAGCAACGGCAGCTCCCGAAGAGATGCCGACCAGCAATCCCTCATACTTCGCCAGTTCGCGGCCCGTACGTATGGCGTCATCATTGGATACCTGCAGAACTTCGTCTATTACGGCACTGTTATAGTTCTTTGGCACAAATCCAGCACCGATACCTTGTATTTTATGGGGACCGGGCTTCCCACCGGAAAGCACGGGAGAATCTTCGGGCTCCACAGCCACAATCTTTACCTTCGGGTTATTGGCTTTCAAGGCTGCACCCACACCACTCACTGTGCCTCCCGTCCCTACACCGGCCACGAAAATATCCACCCGGCCGTCTGTATCACGCCAGATTTCTTGTCCGGTAGTACGCTCGTGCATTGCCGGATTGGCAGGGTTGTCAAATTGCTGTAGAATCAGCGAGCCGGGGTTGGCGGCTTTCAGTTCTTCGGCACGGGCTATGGCGCCTTTCATACCGTCGGCACCCGGAGTCAGTACCAATTCCGCACCGAGGGCTTTCAAGAGGTTGCGGCGTTCCAGGCTCATTGTGTCGGGCATCGTCAGTATCAGCTTGTAACCTTTGGCGGCGGCTACAAAAGCCAGCCCCACGCCCGTATTGCCACTGGTAGGCTCGATGAGGGTGGCGCCGGGCTTCAACAGCCCTTTTGCCTCGGCATCTTCTATCATGGCAAGCGCCACGCGGTCCTTCACACTGCCGGCGGGGTTAAAATATTCCAATTTGGCGATAACACGGGCTTTCAGACGCTTATTCTTGTTATAATTATTCAACTCCAGCAAGGGAGTGTTGCCTACCAGGTCGGTAAGGCGTTCTGCTATCTTCTTCATAATCCAACTGTTTTTAAATTCCTCATTCCCCTAAGGGAAAAGACTAACAATCCGGAGTGGAACGAGGTATGTTATTTCTTACAAGACAAAAGTAGCGCAAAATTGGTTCGTAGAAAATACCACAAATATGGTAAATACGTACTATAAATGAGGGATATGTAGGATATTTGACGAGTATTTCCTATCTTTGTTGCCACTTTTAAACTTAAGGATATCATAATGAGTCCACTCAACTTTACCCACATTTTGACACAAGCAGTCGATGAGCTATCGGAAAGCGAATCATACAAAGGACTGTTTCACCAGCATACGGACGGCAACCCGCTGCCTTCGGCAAAAGTGCTGCGCGACATCATCGAACTGGCGCGAGCCATCATCTTCCCCGGATATTTCGGAAATTCTACGGTCAACAGCCGTACGGTGACTTACCATATCGGTGTCAATGTCGAACGCTTGTTCGACCTGCTGACCGAGCAAATCCTTGCCGGCCTCTGCTTTGCAGGCGACGGCGAATGCAACTGTTGTACCGAGCTCCAACGGGAAGAAGCCGCCTTATTGGCTGCCAAGTTCATCAGCAACCTGCCGGCAATGAGACGTACACTCGCCACAGATGTGGAAGCCGCCTACAACGGTGACCCCGCCGCACAGTCGTTCGGCGAAGTCATCAGCTGCTATCCGGCCATCCGCGCCATCAGCAACTACCGCATCGCACACGAGTTGCTCAAGTTGGGTGTTCCCCTCATTCCCCGCATCATCACCGAGATGGCGCACAGTGAAACGGGAATCGATATCCATCCAGGAGCGGAAATAGGTGGTTATTTTACCATCGACCACGGTACGGGTGTGGTAATCGGCGAGACCTGCATCATCGGCAACAACGTGAAGCTGTACCAGGGTGTGACCCTCGGTGCCAAGAGCTTCCCGCTAGACGAAGACGGCAAGCCCATCAAGGGTATTCCCCGCCATCCCATTCTGGAAGACAATGTGATAGTCTATTCCAACGCCACCATATTGGGACGCATCACCATCGGACAAGGAGCCACCGTAGGCGGCAATATCTGGGTGACAGAAGATGTTCCCGCAGGAGCAAGGATTGTACAGACAAAGGCCAAGAAGTAAGTCACAAACAACCAATAAACAATTAAAATCGTAAATAACTCAAATCAGCAGTTCAAGTAGTTAAATGGTTATCAGCCACTAATGAGAGAAACGAGTGACAACTACCCAGATTGCCGATTCACATAAAGTAAATGCATAGATGAGCGAACAATCTTTTGAAATGATTGCCAAAACCTTCCAAGGACTGGAAGAGGTACTGGCACAAGAGCTGACTGCACTGGGCGCCAACGAAATAGAAATAGGCCGCCGCATGGTATCTTTCAGTGGTGATAAGGAAATGATGTACAAGGCAAACTTCTGCCTGCGTACAGCCATCCGGATACTGAAACCCATCAAACACTTCACAGCCAAAGATGCCGACGAGGTTTACGAACAGATTAAAGCCATCCGATGGGAAGACTATCTGGATACGGACAAGACCTTTGCCGTGGACGCGGTTGTATTCAGTGAAGAGTTCCGTCATTCCAAGTTCGTTTCCTACAAGGTGAAGGATGCCATCGTGGACTATTTCCGCGAGAAGACCGGCGAACGTCCCGGCGTGCGTGTCAACAAACCGGACGTGCTGCTGAACATACACATTGCCGAAACCAAATGTACGCTGTCTCTCGACTCCAGCGGCGAATCGCTGCACCGCCGCGGTTATCGCCAGGAAGCAGTAGAGGCCCCGCTGAATGAGGTGCTGGCCGCCGGCATGATATTGATGACCGGCTGGCGTGGCGAATGCGACCTGATAGACCCGATGTGTGGTTCGGGAACCATTCCCATCGAAGCGGCGCTGATTGCACGCAACATCGCTCCGGGCGTATTCCGCAAGGAGTTCGCTTTCGAGAAGTGGGTGGATTTTGACCAGGAGCTGTTCGACACGATATACAATGACGACAGCCAGGAACGTGAATTTACGCATAAGATATACGGTTACGACAACAGCCCGAAGGCAAACGAAATTGCCACACACAATATAAAGGCTGCCGGCGTAAGCAAGGACGTGGTATTGAAGCTGCAACCTTTCCAGCAATTCGAGCAACCTGCGGAGAAATCCATCATCATCACCAATCCTCCCTACGGTGAGCGTATCTCTACCAACGACCTGCTGGGCCTTTACTCCATGATTGGCGAGCGTCTGAAACATGCCTTTACGGGCAACACCGCATGGATTCTTTCTTACCGGGAAGAGTGCTTCGACCAAATCGGGCTAAAAGCCACCTCCAAGATACCTTTATTCAATGGTGCGCTGGAATGCGAATTCCGCCAGTACGAAATCTTCGATGGAAAGTACAAGGAATTTCGTGCCGAAGGCGAGGAGTTGAGCAAGGAGCGCAAAGAATTTCGTCCGGCTTCTGGGGAACGGAAAGAGTTCAAACCCGGAGAAAGACGCGAATTCCGTCCCCGATTCAGTGGAGAGAGACGTGAATTCGGTAGCGAAAGACGCGAGTTCAACGGCGAACGCAGACCAAGAGAATTCAAGGACGGCGAAAAGCGCGAATTCCGTCCGCGTGAAAGAAGAGAGTTCAAGGATGGGGAAAGACGGGAGTTCAGACCGAGGGAAAGACGTGAATTCGGTGGAGAACGCAGAACAAGGTCGGGTGAGTCTTACCCGGAAAGCAAAAGAAGAGAGGCGGGAAAGAAGGAAGAAGAATAACACGAACAATGACAAGGAGAATGAATGCAAAGAAAATAAGTAAGAGCATTCTTGCACTGCTGATAACAGTACCTGCTCTGCTTGCAACAAACGCTATGGCACAAGAACTAAAAAAGCCGACCCTGGAAGATCTGATTCCCGGAGGTGAGACCTACCACAAACCGGAAAACAAATCGTACCAGTGGTGGGGCGATGCCGCTTGTCTGGAACTTGGCATCGACAATATAGAAGGTACATGGGCTGTCAAAGGATTAGGTGCCAAGCCCGGAGAGAAATTCACTGCCATCACATTGGAAGAAGCCAACGCGCTGCTGGAAGAAAAAGGACTTGGAAAACTGCGTCACTTTCATGCTGCAAAGGCTGTCAACGTACCCCGAGGCGTCAATCTGGGTATTCAAGTCCAAATAGACCCACTCCTGCTGCTGAACACCGGCAAGTACCGTGCCCTCGTCGACTGGAAAAAGAAAAAAGTCATCTGGAGCCAGCCTTGCCCCACCCAAGCCGCAAATGAGGATTGGAACGAGGTAAGCCGCCATTTGGCTTATACTATCGGCAATAATCTCTATGTGATGACCGGTGACGGGCAAACCCTGAAAGTCACCAACGAACCGGAAGGTATCGTCTGCGGACAAAGTGTGCACCGCAATGAATTCGGCATTTCAAAAGGCACTTTCTGGAATCCTGCCGGGGACCTGCTGGCCTTTTATCGAATGAACGAAAGCATGGTCACCCCCTATCCATTGGTTGACATCACGACAAGAATAGCACTGGTGGATAAAATACGCTACCCCATGGCCGGCATGCTCAGCCATCAGGTAAAGGTAGGTATCTACAATCCGGCTACTCAAAAGACCATCTACCTGGACATGGGCGACCCAAAAGACCGCTACTTCACCAACATCACCTGGGCACCGGATGGTAAAAGCCTCTATCTGATAGAGCTAAACCGAGACCAAAACCACTCCGAACTGCGCCGGTACGATGCTGAAAGCGGAAAGCTGCAACAAGTGCTCATCGAAGAGAGACATCCCAAATATGTGGAGCCGCAATCTCCCATTCTATTCCTGCCATGGGACAGCCACAAGTTCATCTATCAAAGCCAGCGTGACGGCTTCAACCATCTGTACCTATACAATACGGAAGGGGAACTGCTGAAGCAACTCACCTCCGGCCCCTGGCTTGTACAAGACATCGTAGGTTTTAACCGGAACACGAAAGAGCTCATCATCAAGAGTACGGAAATCTCTCCTTTGCAGAGCAACCTTTACGCTGTCAACCTGAAGAATGGCAAACGCAGCTTGATAGGAGACCCAACCGGCATGCACTCGGCACAAATCTCCGGTTTCATGGGAACTTACCTCATCGACAATGCCTCTTCGCCCACTTGCCCCCGTATCATAAAACTGATGTCCACCAACCCGAAAAAACAACGGGAACACACACTGCTGACAGCCAAGAACCCCTACGAAGGCTTTGAAATGCCCAGCATAGAAGTAGGCACCATCAAAGCCGCCGACGGCAAGACAGACTTGTACTACCGCCTGATAAAGCCTGCCGACTTCGACCCGGCAAAGAAGTATCCCACCATCGTCTACGTATACGGCGGCCCGCACGCCCAGATGATAACGAACGGCTGGATGAACGATGCCCGCGGCTGGGACATCTACATGGCAAACAAAGGCTACATCATGTTCAGCCTCGACAACCGTGGCAGCAGCAACCGTGGACTGGAGTTTGAAAACGCCACCTTCCGCCAGCTGGGCATCGAAGAGGGCAAAGACCAGGTGAAGGGCGTAGAATTCCTGAAAAGCCAGCCTTATGTGGACGGAGAGCGTATCGGCGTGCACGGCTGGAGCTTCGGAGGACACATGACTACGGCGCTGATGCTGCGCTATCCCGAAATTTTCAAGGTAGGCGTTGCCGGCGGACCGGTTATCGACTGGGGATACTACGAGATAATGTACGGTGAGCGCTATATGGACACTCCGCAAGCGAACCCGGAAGGCTACAAGCAGACAAATCTGAAAAACCTTGCCGGTAACTTGAAAGGACATCTGCTCATCATACACGACGACCACGACGACACCTGCGTACCGCAGCACACCCTTTCATTCATGAAGGCGTGCGTGGATGCCCGTACCTATCCCGATTTGTTTATCTATCCCACGCACAAGCACAACGTCCTGGGACGCGACCGTGTGCATCTGCACGAGAAGATAACAAGATATTTTGAAGAATATCTTTAATGTACAATGTACCATATACAATGTACAATTTGCTATGCAGTGCGGGCGTGCAAATAGGGAGTAGATGGTAGAAGAAAGAAGAGAATAAAAGAGAGAATAAATCATTAAGTATAACAATCTGTACAACTTACCTGATGCCCCACAGCACAGACAAATTGTACATTGTAAATTGTAAATGAACCCATGAAAGTATTATTATTAGGCTCCGGTGGCCGCGAACACGCTCTGGCATGGAAGATTGCCCAAAGCCCGAAAGTAGAGAAACTATATATTGCTCCCGGCAATGCAGGTACAAGCAAAGCAGGCGAGAATGTGAACCTGAAGGCGACAGACTTTCCCGCACTCAAGGCCTTTGCCCTTGAGAAAGAAATCGACATGATTGTTGTGGGTCCCGAAGACCCGTTGGTACAAGGCATCTTCGACAGCTTCAAGGAAGACCCTGCCACCTGCCATATCGACATCATCGGCCCCACCGCCAAAGGTGCTACACTGGAAGGTAGCAAGGAATTTGCCAAAGGCTTCATGATGCGCCACAACATCCCCACTGCCCGCTACAAGAGCATCACCGCCGACAACTTGCAGGAGGGACTCGACTTCCTCGCTTCCCTCGAAGCGCCTTACGTACTGAAGGCCGACGGACTGTGTGCAGGCAAGGGCGTGCTGATTCTCCCCACACTGGAAGAAGCTCAGAAAGAGCTGAAGGAAATGCTGGACGGCATGTTCGGCGATGCCAGCGCCACGGTAGTCATTGAAGAGTTCCTCAGCGGCATCGAATGCTCCGTATTCGTGATGACAGACGGCCGCCACTATAAGGTATTGCCCGTAGCCAAAGATTACAAGCGTATCGGCGAAGGCGACAAAGGCCTCAACACCGGCGGTATGGGCAGCGTTACTCCCGTACCTTTTGCCGACGAAACATTTATGGAAAAAGTACGCACCCGCATCATCGAACCTACCGTAAACGGTCTGCTGGAAGAAGAAATCGGCTACCAAGGCTTCATCTTCCTGGGACTTATCAACGTGAAGGGCGAACCGATGGTAATTGAATACAACGTCCGCATGGGCGACCCCGAAACCGAAAGTGTAATGCTGCGTATCAAGAGCGACCTGGTAGACCTACTCGAAGGCGTTGCCCAGGGCGACCTCGACCAGCGTACACTGGAATTCGACCCACGCACAGCCGCTTGCGTCATGCTGGTAAGCGGAGGATATCCGGAAGGCTACGAAAAGGGCAAGGTGATGACCGGATTCGAGAAGGCTGCCGAAACAGACAGCATCCTCTTCCATGCCGGAACAGCCACCAAAGACGGACAGACCGTAACTGCCGGTGGCCGTGTCATCGCCGTCTGCTCCTATGGTGAAACAAAGGAAGAAGCCTTGCAGAAGAGCTACCGCGTGGCCGACATGATAAACTTCGAGAAGAAATATTTCCGTCGCGACATCGGATTTGACTTATAAATGAGAACGAAGAGATTCCAGAACCGGATAACGGCAGGGCGGTTCACACTACCCACCGCTATCCTGATTTCAGTATCCTGCTGGATACTGACCGCTGTTCTGTTGCCCGAAACGGAGACACAGCAAAGCGGATATTCCCTTTGGGAAACATTCTGCGACTTCTGCATCCCCACCTGGGCAAACCGTCTCTTCAGCTTTATTCTGTATGCCGTCATCGGGTACTTCCTAATACAGCTCAACAATACGTTCGCCATCATCCGGATGCGGGCATCGGTACAGACTTCTGTCTACTTCCTGCTGATATCCGTCTGCCCCAGCCTACACATGCTGTATGCGGGAGACTTGGCAGCCGCCTCCTTCCTGGTGGCACTGTTTTTCCTCTTCAAGAGCTACCAGCAGGCACAGCCCACAGGCAGTCTCTTCCACGCCTTTGTCTTCATCGGACTGGGCAGCCTGCTTTTTCCGCAGCTCATGCTGTTTGTCCCCATCTTCTGGATAGGTGCCTACAACTTCCAGTCTCTCCAACCCAAAAGTTTCTTCGCTTCCTTGGTAGGATGGAGCGTACCCTACTGGCTGTTGCTGGGACACGCCCTCTACTACGGGCAAATGGAACTCTTCTGCCAGCCCTTCCGCGAGCTGGTGACCTTCGCTCCCACCCGGTTCGACTATCAGCCGTGGGAACTCGCCACCCTCGGGTATCTCCTTGTTCTGTTCATCGTCAGCGCGGCACACTGTCTCATTGCCGGCTATGAAGACAAGATACGCACCCGAAGCTATCTACACTTCCTCATCCTGCTGAATTTCTGCATCTTTGTCTATATCGGACTGCAACCGGTATTGAGTGTCCACTTGATGTCCTTCCTGCTCATCGGTGTCAGCATCCTGGCGGGACACTTGTTTGTACTGACAAATAGCCGCAGTTCCAATATATTCTTCATTTGTGCATTTATCGGATTATTCATTCTATTAGGATTCAACATATGGACGCTTTTGTAGATACACTCGTACAGCTGCTGATTGACTGGGGATATGTCGGTCTGTTCATCTCTGCCCTATTGGCAGGAAGCATCATTCCGTTCAGTTCCGAGATAGTGATGGTAGCACTGGTCAAGGTCGGTCTGAGCCCGGCACTGTGCGTACTCTCCGCCACCTTGGGAAATACGCTGGGAGGCATGACGTGCTACTACATGGGACGTCTGGGACGTATAGACTGGATTGAGAAATATTTCAAGGTAAAAAGGGAAAAGATAGAACGGATGCAGCATTTCCTCCAAGGGAAAGGGGCACTGATGGCTTTCTTCGCCTTTCTGCCTTTTGTGGGAGAGGCCATAGCCATTGCACTGGGCTTCATGCGCAGTAATCTGATGCTGACCACCACGTCCATGTTTGCAGGGAAACTGGTGCGCTACATAGCTATGCTGTGGGCACTGCAAGGAGCCATTTCGATGATGAATTATTGACATGTAGTGAGTTTGAGCAATAGATGTATAGATACAACGCGTTGGATGTATAGATGCAACGTGCTGGATGTATAGATGCAGCACGCTGGATATATAGGCGCAACAACACGCTGAATCACAGAGAATTAAACTAAATAAAAACATTCAACAAAAGCAGAAGTGATGCAACGAATCATAGAGAAGACGGAAGACGGAAGTGCGACACTGTTTGTATCCGCTTGCATGGCCGGAGGTGGATGCGCTAAAATATAGCGACAATCCTCTGTTCGAGGAACTGCATCGGGCTGCGTGGGAAGAAGAAGTTGCCATAACTCCTTATTTCACACTGAGAAAAGTGCGGGCAGATGTCGAAACAATAAGCATTGACAGTTTGTTAATGATTAATAAATCTCCGTTCGATGTTGTCTACTTCGATGCCTTTGCACCCGAAAAGCAACCGGGAATGTGGGAGGAAAAAGTCTTCCGGAATATCCATGCCGCCATGAGCACCGATGGCGTGCTGACCACCTACTGCGCCAAAGGAGTAGTACGCCGCATGCTGCAAGCCGTAGGATTCAAGGTAGAGCGTCTCCCAGGTCCCCCCGGAGGGAAACGGGAGATACTGAGGGGAAGGAAAGAGGAAGTGATAAATGGATAAGGAATAGTTGATAATGAATAGTTGATGCCCCCTGCCACAGCGCAGCCAAATTGTAAATTGTAAATAGTAAATTGTAAATGAAAAAGTTTTGTTTTTTACTCCTCATAGCCACCTTGCTCTTCTCGTGCAAGCAAGGAGGCCAACAGAACAAGAAGAATGACGATAAACCCGTGATTACCGTCACCATCGAGCCGCTGCGGTATTTCACCGAAGCCATTGCCGGCGATGAATTCACCGTCGTCAGCATGGTGCCCAAAGGTTCAAGTCCGGAAACCTACGACCCCACGCCCCAGCAGCTTGTCGACCTTGCCCAAAGCAAGGCCTATTTCCGCATCGGCTACATCGGTTTCGAGCAGACATGGACGGAAAAACTGACGGACAATGCTCCCCACCTGCAATTCTTCGATATGTCCGAGAATGTGGAACTTATTCTGGACGATACCCATGCACATCATCATAAAGACGGGCATGTACACGAAGGCCATACGCACGCCGGTGGTGTGGAACCCCACATCTGGAATTCCACCATCAACGCCCAAATCATTGCCGGAAATATTCTGAATGCACTCTGCGCCATAGACAAAGCCAATGAAAACGCCTACATGGAACGTTACAACGCACTCATCCGGCGGATAGAGCATACAGACAGCCTCATCTGCCAGATGCTTTCCAGCCCGAATGCCGACCGTGCCTTCATGATTTATCATCCGGCACTTTCCTACTTTGCCCGCGACTACAACCTGCACCAGATTCCTATCGAAGCCGGTGGAAAGGAACCCTCTCCCACCCATCTGAAGAACCTGATAAACTCCTGCAAGAAGGAGAAGGTACGCGTCATCTTTGTACAGCCGGAATTCGACCGCCGCAATGCCGACCTTATCGCCCAGCAGACCGGAACCCGGGTGGTGGCTATCAATCCCCTCTCATACGACTGGGAGGAGGAGATGATGAATACGGCCAGAGCGCTTGTAAAAGAGTAAACGATGATTCTGTCCATTTAACGAAGAAGAAGCTATGCCTGCATCCCCCATTATAGAGATAAAGAACCTCAGCGCCGGATACGATAACCGGACCGTACTGCATAATATAAACCTGACTATCTACGAACGTGATTTTCTGGGTATCATCGGTCCCAACGGTGGTGGAAAGACTACCCTTATCAAATGTATACTGGGACTGCTGAAACCCACTACCGGGGAGATTCTATATCACTCCTGCCCCCCATCCCCCTCCGAAATTGCCAATTGTCAATTATCAACTGTCAATTGTCAACTATCCATGGGTTACTTGCCCCAGTACAGCAGCATCGACCGGAAATTTCCCATCACCGTAGAGGAGGTCATCCTTTCAGGACTCAGCAGCAAGAAGCCGCTGGCTTCACGCTTCACCGCCCGACACCGCGAGAAAGCCTCTGCCGTGATAGCCCGCATGGGGCTGGAAGGCATGGAGCAGCGTGCCATCGGCGCTTTGAGCGGCGGACAGTTGCAACGTGCCCTCCTGGGCCGTGCCATCATCTCCGACCCGCAGGTGGTGATTCTCGACGAACCCAGCACATACATCGACAAGCGTTTCGAAGCCCGCCTCTACGAACTGCTGGCAGAGATAAACAAGGATTGCGCCATTATTCTCGTCAGCCACGACATCGGCACGGTGTTGCAGCAAGTCAAGTCCATTGCCTGCGTCAACGAAACCCTGGACTACCATCCCGATACCGGCGTTACGGAAGAATGGCTGGAACGCAACTTCAACTGCCCGATAGAGTTGCTGGGGCACGGGACACTGCCGCACAGGATATTGAAAGAACACAAGCATTCTCACGGATGACTGGAAGCAAAGGAGGCCGGCCCATTGTAGAACCGACCTCCCGTTACCCTTCCGAATAACTATCCGACAATCTTCTTACCCGTCATTTATATTGGAAAGCCTTATACGAATGGGGTAGTAATGACAAACGGAAAGAGTTCTTTGGTGTCACCGGACGCCTGCTCTGTACGGGTTCGGCAGGAAGGGGAGCCAGAATATCCCCATTCTCCAGATTTTCCAACCTCGTCACCTCATCATCGGTAACAATACGCACTTCCACCGGTTCATCATTGAAGTTCTCCACCACCAGTGTTTTATTGTCATACACAAACAATCCGACTTTGGAGGGAGCCTCCAGATAGATATCCATATCCCTACTCATAATGCGGCGAATCTCATTCAAGGCTTTTGCCGGAAAATCATATAAATTTCCCATATCATCGGGAATGGTCAATACATATAGATTGCCGGCGGCATAGGGAGCTCTCAACAAAATAGGATACCCCGATACTCCTCCCGTCAACGGACGGCCCGCACTGACTACTTCCCAAGCATCATTCGTATAATACTGAACCTGCGGTATCAATAAATCGCGTCCGGCTTGTCCATATCGGCCAAAATCATTGACAAGAGCTTTCAAATCGGTACAACGCAACTCTACTATTTCGGCAATTTTTTCAGGAATGGCTTTCAGCAAGCCGCTTGTAATCACCACATCCCGTCCGCTTTGCAATTGCTTCCTAATGTCGGTCATGAGCTCCGGAGCTTGAGCCGCCTGGGCAGTCAGCAGCACCACTTGTTGGTCTTTCGGAAAAACGGGACGTATATCCATCGGCAAACCTATCATGCCCAGATAATTCTGCAAGAAATCATCACCCGCCACATGAAAAGGCTTGTAGGACTTGATGCCAATGGGGTTACCCAACTTACCTACCAGTTTATCAGTCTGTTTCAATACAACATCCGCAATGCGTGCCATGGTGGTAGGCTCTATGGAAGTTCCGTTCTTCTGCCGGATAGGGGCAGTCATCTCATCATAATTAAAGCTGGTGCCCATGCCCTGCCAAGGGGTACGGAACCTGGGAGACAACTTCACGCCCAGAAGCTGGTTATAGGCAAAGAGAATGATTTCGGGAGCCTTGGCAAGCATGGTCAGATGCAGCTGCTCAGCATAGCGGTCCATACCCAGATTCAGTCCACCGGAGTCCACCCATCCTCCACCATTGTAGCCCGGACGCAGATTATCAAAATAACGGATAATATTATAGCTTAGATAATTCTGCAGATGCTGGTTGCCGGCAGGGTCCCTTGTTTCGGTACCCGTCCAGACACCGTCAAAGAGTTGGGGACCTTCCTCCAGATTAAAGCCCAAACCTTGGAAATGGTCGTACCAGTTGGGATACTTGATGATTACCTTTACACGAGGATTCACCTTCTTGGCAGGTTTCAGCACAAGGTCGCGCCCGGCTTCAGTCATCAGCTTCAAACGGTATTCCGTCCAGCTCTGCGTACCTTTGGCTTTTATCTCTATGTCCGACTTGCAACTGGTGAAGAAAAAGTCATCCAGAATAAACTCGTCAAAGTGCTTTGCCGTATGTTCTGCAATCTTTCGCACCATCTCACGATGCTCGGGATTGGAATAGCAGAACGTCTCGAAACTGTTCGCCTCGTTGATGGTGTAGGTAATTCCTCCGGCAGTCTCTATTCCCCGGTCATGGAAAAATTTCTTAGCTTGCTCCAGGGTGGCGTCATCCACAATCAGTAAATCACGATGTGTTTCCAAATAAATCTTGTCCACTTCCAACTGTTGTGAAATCACATTCCAAGTCGAATCCAGCCAATGGATGTCCTTCATCTTGTCTACCTCGTAGGCACGTACATAGACCGATACCTTAAAATTGTCATAAGCTTTTGCCTGCATGGCCATAGTGCAGACCATGCAGAGCAGAAAAGCTACAATTACAAACTTATCTACCTTTATTTTACTGTTCATTACCATTCAATATTTTCTGAGATGCCAATACCATATACATAAACCACGTAGCATGTCCGCCCAAACAGTACTCACCTTCCTGCCATAAGAACGGGAAATGAAGTAATTCGGGCAAGTCGGGACGAATCAGATTTGTACCCGGAGACACTCCACCCGGAATATAAGACCAGTCGGCACGGTTGACACCATAGGCGGCTTTCATCGTTTCGGCACCGACTCCCGTTACAAACGCTGCCTGATTACGTCCCGGATGCATACCGAGCAGGTATTGGACAGCATTGAAAATATAGTCCGGTGCAAACAAGTCAGGATAGGCAGCATGCAGGTAACAGTAATTGTAGCCCAGATGCTGGGGTTCCCATGAACCGGAAGAACGGTTACCTCTGTCATGCGGCACTCCATACGGAGTTTTACTGCTATACTCCTGATACATAGCCTGCAACTCCGGCAGTGCTTTGCGAACAGCCTTGCTGAAACGTGCATTTCTCACAGCTTTGTCGAAACGTCCGATGAACCAACCCGTCTGACGGATATTCTTGCAGATGAAATCCTGCTGCTGCAAAACGAAATCACGGTACTCCACTTCCTTTGTCGCCAGATAAAGTTCTACGGCAGCATGTACCTTGGCTGTCAGCACCCGGTTGTTGTCGCAGCGGGTAATCCTGAACAATTCACGGGCTATCTCCAGACAATCCGCTCCCAATGCATCGTTATGTCCCTTCAAGACACGTGAAATACCTGCCAGCCAGGCAGCCACCTGAAGTTCCCTACCAGGGTTGTCCTCCGTAAACACCCAGCGGTCGTCGGCAGTCCCACTGACATGGTCTGTATGGGCCGACGCATCACCCAAGTGTGCATACTGGCGTACGGTAGGACACAGAATCCCTCTGTAGAGACGCCCCAGAGCCTTCCAACCCGCCACTATCGTCAAAGCACCGTTTTCCACCTGCTGCAACAAGTCATTCTTTCCATCCGGCTGGTGAATCTCGACTATCTTCTTTTCAAAATCTATGGAAGTCTCGTCCCAATAGGCACCAAAGTTCTCACAAGCCATGGCAAGTATATAGGCCTCGCCTGCCTGGGATTCCACACGCAGGTCATAGTCCCCCGCATCGTGCCATCCACCCACATTCAGCCCTGGAACCAAATCACCCGGCTGGTACTTACAAAGAGTAGAGGTTCCCTGAGTATATCCGTCTATATGGTTGATATCGGTTTTGGCCATACGTGCATCGTCATGATGACAGAAGTCATGCCATACACGGTATTTTTCGTTCACACGCATGTGGCACATCTGTACCGGCAAGAAGTATTCCACCTCTGCCTGCCAGATACCCTTGTCCCACACATCTTTGGCAATGCGGAACACCGGAGAAGCAGCATCGCCGTACATTACCTGATAGAGCCCTTCTTCCGTCACTTCCGTGAAATCGAACTGCAGATAGTGGTAGCGTTGGAAATCTCCCCAATCCTTGGCAGCCTGCTGCTTTACCAGTTTCCTGCCATCGGCAGCAATGCGATAAAGGGCAGGTTGCTTGAAGTCTGTATCCCGTTTATCCAACTCTATGACAGCCACTTTCTTCTGTCCAGGATGGTAACCTACTTGAGAGGCTTGCACCACCGGTGCATAACGCCAGTCTTTAGTGACTGTCGGACGGATTATCCATTTCACCGCACCTTCCTTTGTACCTGCCGGGAACTCCGAACGGAGCACAAACCAACCGTTGTTATGATTTATCCTTCCATCATACAGCAACAAGTCTCCTTTCTCACTTTCAATCGTAATCTTTGCCAAATCATCCTGAGGATTGAGTACAAACTTTTTCCCTGCGGCCAAAGGAGCAGAGACGATATCATCGGCAATCATCGGGTTATAAGTCTTTCTATCCAACAGCAACTGGTCCAAATCAGCTTTCCCGCCAGGGTTGAAATCTCCGATATGCTCCATGTTGGAAGACTGTTTCATGGTGGGCCCCATCGCCTGGTGGGGAAAGACTCCCGTCCGGTTGTCCATAATCCACGGCTTGCCCAGCAAAGTGGAAGGTACCAATTCCAGATTAAAGCCCAACTTGCCGGCAAACCGCTCGGGCACCGGTTGGTCCAAATCAACGGTCAATACCAGATAATCCTTCTCGCCTTTGACCTTAATGGTATAGCCAAAAACAAAATCCGGATAAATCATCGGATTAAAGCCTGCCATATGTTTGGCCGAATCCGGATAACTCAATGTGACACGGATTTCATTGTCAGCCTCATCCACCACCCTGCTTCTCATCTTGGGCAATCCCTGCCACTGCCCTTGCGAGATTTCAAAGCGCACATCTCCATTGGCAGCCCTGCGGTCTCCATTCAAAACAAGGGTCAGTCCTCCCTGGTGTCCTTCAGGGTAGACGTCACTGAACACCATCACATTGGCCCCGCCATTCTCAAAATATCCCGATGGATTGATTCTGAAATCCTGGGCGTGCAGCCCCATACAAAGCATCAGTGATGCTGCACCTGCTATAAATTTCTTCATAAATACTATTTTAAACGATTATGTATTTCTACTCCCAAGCGTACCGTATGATACGGGCAACGCCACATACTCACTTTGGGAGTATCCTTCTTGGGTTCTCCATCAAAACAATCACTGTACCATTCACCGTATTCCCGGTCTATCATACAGTCCTTTACGAAAGTCCAAACCGTATCGGCCGATTGCAGATAAACGTCATTCCCGCTGATTTGCCAGGCATTGACACAAGCTATCATCGTTTCAATCTGGCCCCACCATGAGGCATGCCCGGTTGTTCTTCCGCCCTTCTTTTCATACATCATATACCCTTTGTCACTCAGTCCTTCCACCAAGCAAGCATCCGTCACATCCAGCGCAAGCCGATTCGCCCTATCCATCAGTTGACGGTCTTCTAACACACGGGCAGCCTCACAAAGCAGCCATCCCGCCTCTACATCATGTCCATAAGAGTCCATCTCAACCAGACTGTTCCATGCATTATCAAAGAACAAATTAAAATGCCTCCTTGAAGAGTCATAAATACGGTCCATAAACAACTCGGCGCAGAACTTGAGTCTTTTCCTCAGTCCGTCGTCTTTCCAGCATTGATATAAAAGGGTATAAGCTTCCAGCACGTGCAAATGCGCATTCATAGTCTTGGATGCATTGTTATCATAATTATCCAGTTGTTTCCAATCTTCAGTAAAAGATTCCACATAACCGTCATATTGCGGTTCGCGGCCTTTCTCCTCCAAGGTATGATATAAACCGACAGCCATATCCAGACTCTCGCTGTTACCTGTTGCCAGATAGTGTTCAGCCAGCCCATAGATGGCGTAGGTCATGGCATACGTATATTTGGAAGCATTCAGCACCTCACCGTCAGGATTGACCAGCCAATATACCCCACCATGTTCCTTGTCTATAAATGTATCAATGAAGTAGCGTTGCGATTTATCCGCAAGCTTCAGATAAGCCTCATCCTTAAACGTACGGTATGCGGCAGAAAAACTCCACAGAATCCGGGCATTCAGAACCCCTCCTCTCGGAGCATCCACTACCGGAGTACCATTCCGCAATACAGTTCCATAAAAACCGCTGTCGGGAGCCACTGCATAATCCATCCAAAACGGCAACACGCTGTCCCTGACATTCGTGACAATCTCTGTACGCATGCGTGTCTGCATATCTGTCTCCCCTGAATGCGACCGGCAGCCTGCCAGACAAGACGCAACCAGCAGTGCTATCCAATAAAACATCTTCCTTTCCATAATTATTCTCTAAAACCATCAAACTTTTCCTTGTTTAATTCCCCGTTTATCAGAGACTGGTGTTCGTCGTCTCAAGTACTGGTGTTTGTCATGTCAGACACCGGCTTTCATCACGACAGACGCTGACGTCTATCACAACAACTACTGGTGCCTGACATTTCACTCACAAATATTTTATTATTAAGTGTTTATTTATAATTTATCAATATCCCGGATTCTGGTCAGCCTGATTGATGAGCGGGTTGGTCAGAATCTCATTCGTCGGAATCGGGAAGATTTCCTGATAAGCCTCGTGCTCAAAGAAACGGAATGAGTCACCAGTCTGCAGACAAGCCTCTTGTGAAGAGTTGGCTGCTGTCTTCGGATATTCGGCGGCAAACCATTCTTTGCACATACCCATACGGCACAAATCATGGTAAAGCGAGAACTCGGCATTGAATTCATGGCGACGCTCTATAATCAGCGCCACCTTCCATACCGGAGAAGTATAGCCTTTGGCTGCTTTATAGCTTGTATAATAGGTCTCTGCATCCGGCACTTCCACCGTCTGGGTATTCAACATGTCGGCGGGTAGGTCAATCATCGTCGCTCCCATCTCCAAATTACCCCAAGCACGGTTACGTATCTGACGTATCATGTTCCATCCGGTAGCGTTGTCACCTGTCTCGAAACAACATTCTGCATAGTCGAGCATGATGCCTGCATAACGCTTCAAAGTCAACGAAATAGGATTGAATACTTTGTTGTTCTCACCTGGCTTGCATCTCCAGTATTTCAAGGAATAAACAGTAGGCATATTTTCGGAACCTTGGAAAAGACCGTCAAAACCACTTGTCACCCCTACAGTCTGCCCGGTAATGGGATGCGTATCCCCTTTGGCAACAGCAGAGTATTGGCGGCGTTTGTCACCCGGTTCAAAGGAACGTACAAACTCCCAAGAAAGACAGAGAGACCCCCAGCCTCCCCATTCGGGTGCCGCACACATATATCCGTACCACATCATGGCATCTGAAGACGAATCGGCTCCCCAGCCCATATATCCTTGTTCATGATACATCACCTCAAATACAGATTCTTTGGTCCAATGTGTATCCCAGGCATGCAGGTTACCGAAGCAGGGCTCCAATGAATAGGTTCCACTGTCCACTATATCCTTTAGTTCCGTCTTGGCTTTCGTAAAGTCTTTCTTCAACATATACAGCTCGGCCAAATAAGCTTTGCAGAACCCCTTGGTTATACGTCCGTATTCACCATTCATGGGTAACCAGTCCAGATGGTCGCGTCCAAAAGACAAATCTTCCTCGATAGCCGCATAAGTCTCATCCACGGATTCCGGACGTGCCTTTCCTACCGAAGTAGTATAGGTTTCACCGGTAAGCAACATCGGTACCCTTCCGAAAAGTTTCGTCAGGTAAAGGTAGTTATAACCGCGGATGGCACGTGCTTGCGCTTCATAAACGGTCTTGGAATTGCTGTCCGCAAATATAGAGGCATCCGCCGTCTCCAGGCCAGCCAGGAAACGGTTTGCACGGTCCACTGCACGATAACTCATCCGCCATGCAGTCTCCAGGGAACCCTTATCGGGTTTCCAGGCATGACGCTGCCATTCCGCATCCCAACCGGAAGCCTGACAGTCCATCGTAGAATGGTTGGCAGCAAATACCTGAGGCTTGAATCCCCATGTTTCGTCATCACCGGAACCGTGCTGGTCCGTATAAAAGGTATCATAAAGTCCGTTCAATCCGGAAAGGACATTCTCCTCCGTTTTAAACATGAAATCTGCCGGAAGAATATCGTAATGATCCACTTCCAAATAATCGTCACAAGACGTTACGGTGCTTAAGGCCAGCACACCGATCAACAGTTTATATAAGTTTTTCATAATCATATTTTTTATCCGTTAGTATTAGAACTGTACACTCAGACCGAAAGTAACCGACATCGGGAACGGATAACGTCCTCCGTCAAATCCCGAATACAATACATTGGAGTCACCAACTTCCGGATCGCCGAACTTATTGTACGAAGAGATGGTACATACATTGTCGACACTGGCAAATACGCGTGCATTTTCCATTTTCACCGGTTTCAGCACATTCTTCGGGAATGTATATCCTATCTGAATATTTGAAATCTTCAGATAATCCCCCTTCTGGATGTAGGCGTCGGACACACGCATGTTCTTATTATAGTCTGTCTTGGTGATACGCGGATATTTGGCGCCGGTATTCGAAGATGACCATGCATTATTGATATATTCCTTCAGTACATTCTGATAACCGCCGTCGGGTGCATAGACTGAGGTCAAGCGGGCCGAAGAATAAGAAAGGATATCCATACCGGCTACACCGTACAAGTTCATCGAGAAATCAAAGTTTTTCCAGGAAGCGGTAAGGTTCATTCCGTAAGTGAACTTGGGATATCCATTGCCTATAACAGTACGGTCGGCATCGGTAATCTGCCCGTCACCATTCAAATCAACAAACTTATAGTCGCCGGGCTGGGTAGTCTTGTCCTGATATACACCACTTTCAACTCCCTTTTCAACCGCCAGCCTATTCATTTCATCAATTTCGGCCTGGGTTCTGAAAATGCCTTCTACCTTCCAGCCATAGTAGGAACCTACAGGATAGCCGTTCTGTGTAATGGAGTGGTTGTCCCAGTTGTCGCCATCTTGTGCTGAACCTGACTTGCTGAATATCGGATCGCCGACTTCAATAGCCTCGTTCTTCAGGGTAGACCCATTCAGTCTTATGCCGATATTCCAATCGCTGAAGCTCTTGTTCCACGCAGCAGTAAACTCGAAACCTGAGTTACGGATATGTCCCGCATTAGTATAGACATTGGAGAAACCGGTGGAAGGACGAATCTGGCGATACAGAAGCAGATCCTTTGCGTCACGGATAAAGTAATCGGCAGAGAAAGAAAGCTCATTGTTCATAAAGGCAAAGTCAATACCGATATTTGTCTGCTCATTGGTTTCCCATTTCAGGTTGGTATCAATTTCTTTCTGCTGGGCAATACCGGCACCGTTAATCACACTCGAACCATTAAAGAACCAGTACATTGCATTTGCCGAAGACAACTGTGCTATGGACAAGTTGGTACCATTGCCCGCATTACCGGTCTGTCCCCATCCGGCACGCAACTTCAAGTTACTGAACAGTTCTAAATCCTTAATGAACTTTTCCTCGGAAAGACGCCAAGCTACAGAAGCGGAAGGGAATGTACCATAACGATTGCCGGCACCAAAGTTCGAAGAACCGTCGCGGCGTACCGTTGCAGTCACAATATAGCGGTCGTTCAAAGTATAAGTCAGACGGCCGAAGTAAGAAAGGAATCTTGTCTTCAAATCCAGCCCACCATCCGTTTGCTTAGACGATGGGTCATTGGTCAATGAAATTTTGCGGATGTTGTCTGCCGGGAAATCGTTGGCACTGGAATTCAGCCAGGCACCGTTCGTATCGCTGGTAGAGAAACCGGCCATTGCACTTACGCGGTGATGCTCATTGGACCAGTCATAGTTCAAGAACGCTTCCAGACCGAGTGAAGTGGACTGGCTCTGGTTCAGCGAGAACGAGTCCTTACGGTCTTGAGTTCCAAAGGTTCTATCATTATAGGCTGTATAGCCATTATAACCTTTTGTATAATAATTATAACTGGCAATAGTCTTGAAAGTCAACCCTTTGTACAAATCGAGTTGTAGGAAAGCACTAGCAAGCATACGGTCCCATTTATTAATACTGTCGGCAGTCTTGGCAGCAGCAACCAGATTGTCAGCTCCCTTGTTCACGTCTCCATTGCCTTCTTTCTTGTAATGTCCCCAAGTACCGTCGGGCAACACAATAGGCATGGAATAGAAAACACCGTCCTCTACATAATGCGTGACATTTCATCCTGCCAGTCAATGCTGTTCAGTCTGCCTATGTAATCCTCGCCATATGCCAGATTGGTCATGGCAATACCGTCATTCTTGACGGCGGAACGTACAGCACTTGCAAACAAGCCCGCATCAGCCACATCAATCTTATTCGAATTGAACTGGAGGGCATAGTTGGCCGAAAAGTTCACCTTTGCCTTCCCCTTACCACCGTTCTTGGTAGTAATCATAATGACGCCATTGGCACCGCGAGTACCATAGATTGCCGTAGCCGAAGCATCCTTCAGAATTTCGATGGACTCTACATCATTAGGATTCAAGAAATCGATGGAAGTTCCTACCTGCACACCGTCCACTACATAGAGTGGGTCGGCAGAACCATTCACGGTTGCCACACCGCGGATACGGATGGAGAAACCTCCTTCCGGGTCACCGGAAGAACGGATGACAGATACACCTGCCGCAGCTCCCTGCAAACCTTGTCCCAAGTTCACCGGATTCCGCTTCATCATTTCCTCCGCATTCACGGAAGCCACAGAACCGGTGAGGTCGGATTTCTTCATCGTACCGTAGCCCACAACAACTACCTCATCCAAGGTTTCGGTATCCTCCTTTAAAGTAATTTTCAGAGCATTCATATTCCCGGTTACTTTGACCGTTCGCGCCAGATAACCGATGTAACTGGTCTTCAGCGTAGAACCTACGGGACACTGCAAGGAGAAGTTACCGTCCAAATCGGTAATCATACCGTTTGTCGTACCTTCCACAATGACATTGGCACCGATGATGGGCTCGCCTTTCTCATCCACCACTTGGCCCTTCACAGTAACTACACTCTGCTGTACGACAGTGACACCTGCAAACGGCTGTACGCTTGTTGCAAAGAGAGGTCCGGCACATGCCAGCGATACTGACATGATACCCAAATACTTCATCACATTTCTCATAAATACTAAATACTTAGGTTTAACAAATACCCCGGTCATAAGCACATCGGGAAAAAGATATGCGACACAATTTTGTGCCACTATAGAGGCACTGCCGTGCCATTGGGAAGGCACATCTGTGCCACCATAGTGGCACAGATTTCGGTAACTATATCCCTTTCTCTTCCATACCGACAGGGGTGAATTCAATATAGATTTTCAAAGATTAAGTTCAGAAACTCAGGGAAGTGCCTTCAATCTGGTTCAACAGTTGCGGTTTGGCCTTTCCACAATCCACTTTCACAACCTGAATACGGTTGTCGGCAGGTAGACAAACCAATCCTTCTGCCTGCTTCTTGTCAGCACTGTATACCTTCAGGCTCATTTTGCTCCAATCCATCTCAGCAGTGGACTGCGCCAACTTCAGATGAGGAAGTACCGAACCGTCACGTACCAGCATGATTATCGGCAGACTGCCTGCTTCAATCCGGTGCCATCCGCCTTCGTAGACTTTCTCTGTCTGGTAGTCTATCCATTTTCCTTCGGGAAGGTAAACTGTGCGGCCCGTCATACCGGATTCAAGCAAGGGGGCAACCAGAATCTGCGAACCGAAGAGATACTCGTCATCCACTTTCCATGCTCCCGGATCATCGGGGAATTCTACAAACAAGGCTCTTAGCATCGGTAAGCCCTTTTCTGTACATTCCTTAGCCTGAGCATACACATAAGGCATCAGACGGTACTTCATCTCCGCACTCTTGCGGAAGACATCCTGCACACGCTTGCTGTCGTACAACCACGGCTCTGTCGGAGGTGCCCCATGCGCGCGGGTATGGGAAGTAAGAAAACCGAACGGTATCCAGCGGCAATACAAGTCCTCCGGAGTGGATTTTACAAAGCCGCCCATATCATGGCTCCAGAAGGAGAAACCGGACAAGCCGAAGGACAAGCCTGCACGAAGCGTACCCAGCAGACCCGTGTTCGTAGTTGCAGCATCACCGCCCCAATGCAATGGATAACGCTGGGAACCAGCCCATGCGGCACGTGCCCACATTATATTCTCGTTGTGCAACTTCTTGGTTATCTCGGACACTGCCATATCATAACGCACCGGATAGAGGTTATGCTCATACCATCCGCTCTTGCCGGAAGCGTAAATACCATTCAGTGGAGCAGCCTCGCCAAAGTCTACTTTAATGGCACTGACACCGATATTCAGCAATCCCGCCAGTTTGTCCTGATACCACTTTACTGTTTCCGGATTGGAAAAATCAAGCACCACATCTTCGTAGGGAAGTTCACCATTTCCATTTTTCACATACATGTCTTTCTCTATCAGTTCAGAGAAATAACGGTTTTTAGGAGTGAAATAAGGCAACTGCCACAAACATACATGGAAACCTTGAGACCTCAAATCCTTCAACATCTGCTGTGGATTCTGGAAACGGTTCTCGGAGAATTTATAGTCACACTGCCAGTCCACATCAAACCAGCCGGTATCGAAATGGATAACATCGCACGGATACTTGTTCTTACGGATATTGGCCGCTACATCATAACCTTCCTTTTCACTGAAATAGGTAATACGGCTCATCCACGTACCGAAAGACCACAAGGGGGGCATGCCCGGCTTTCCTACCAAATCGGTGTACTCGTCCAGAATATCTTTCGGCTCGCCGAAGAAAACGAACAAATCCAGGTTCTCGTCACCCATGAACATTTTGTTCAGCCCAATATAGGTAGCACCAAAATCACAAGTCACGGGAGCGGATGTATGCATAAACATACCATATCCCCGGTTACTCATAAAGAAAGGAATCGGTTTGTACATCTGGTCCGTCTCAGGCCCTTGTGGGTCTGTAACGAACAAGTTCACCTTCTGTCCGGCCTTGTTCAGCCCAGTGGCAGACTCTCCGCAACCAAAAATCATTTCATCTGCAGTCAAGGTAAATACCGGATTGATGCGGCGAGCATTGTCGCTTCCCCGCTTCACAAAACAGAACGGCGTATATTTTACCTGCGTAGAGTCCGCGTCGCTCAAAGCGGCAGTCTGGCTCAAGATACGTCCGGCTTTATCCTTCAAGACGATTCTCCAAGGATTCTTGTTAATCTGAATGGTTCCATAGTCGCTGGAATAGATAATCTTGTCATTCGTCTCGGTAACTTTCCAGCTTCCATCCCTGCCCGGTTCCTTTGCCAACATGATGGAAGCGGCAGGTTTGGGTTCCACCGGGGTCGTTAGCATACGGATACGTACCGTACGCGGAGTTACAAAGTCAATCTTGAATTTGAGGTTAGGGTCATTTTCATAGGCAGTGAAGGGGAAATCGAGCATTCTCATTTTACGGGGCTGTGCACCGTTGGTATTGAAGGCTTGGCGGGGCATCAGATGCCCGCGTTTCCAATTCACCAGCCCTTCACCCGACTTGGCATCGAATGACTCCAGGTGATCTGCAAAAAACAAGGTATTACTCAAGTCACGGAAATCGGTACTCATGTCCAGAGGTTGGTTCATCAAATACGAAGTACCGTCATTGACATGTGGCTGTGCCAACAGATTGCCACCGGCAAACAACAGCATCGCCACTGCTAAAAGTTCTTTCTTCATACTATTAGGATTTAAATGATCTCGCCTGCAAATGTATTTTTCTTAAAGGAAACACAGATGCCTTAAAAATGTCTTTTAATATCCGGTTTTGTTTCATAGAACCCATATAGGGCCATTGGAAACAAAATGCATACTATTTTTCACCAAACGGAGGATATCATCCCACACGAATACGCAAATCTTTCCTTGCTCGTTCGAAGGATTATATTTAAGTTTGCAGTTACAATATTGTTAATCCTTCTAATAAAGAAAATACATGAAACAACTGCTCCTATTCCTTATATGCAACCTGGCCTTCCTCCTTACTGTTCAAGGTAACTCAGCGGAAATCCCGCCGGCTGTCATGTTCAAGCAGCTCTCTACAACAGAAGGACTCTCCAACAACAGTGTCCGAAGCATCTACAGAGACAATAGGGGATTCCTCTGGGTGGGGACAGAATCAGGACTCAACAAATACGACGGCTACTCCTTCCAGCAGTATTACCAGAACAACTCCGACCTGCCGGACGATGCCATCAGCGAAATTTTCGAAGGACCGGACGACAATGTATGGATAAGGACTTCCAGCGGCTACAGTATCTATAATTATAAGACCGGTAAATTCGACAATGACTATAAACCCATACTCGATGGGCTGCAAATCCCCAGTAAAAACATTCTGAGGATGGGAAAAACATCCAAGAATGAGTTTTGGGCCTACGACTATTCCAAACTTTACATACGAAGCATGGACAACAGCTCCATCAAAGCCTATCCACTGGCAGTTGAAAAGATTTCAAACCTCTATATAGGTGTCCAGTTCATTTATATAATGTACTCCAACGGTACCCTATACAGTATCAGCAAGCAGACTTCCGAAGTCAAGGAAATAGCCATTCCCACCATCTATAGACCTTTGCTGGAGAATCATGAGCCACACATTTACATAGACCAAAACGAAAGCCTATGGGTATACACCTTCCAAAACAGCCTACTTTTGCACAAGAACAGTTTTACACAGCAATGGGAGGACATCAGCCTGAACAATAACACTCACATACAGTACAATCGCGTGCAACGCATCCTCGACCTGGGAGACGGCAACGTATGGATACTTACCAGCCATATGGGGCTGTTCGTTTACAACACCCTGACCAAATCGCTTACCAACTTGGTGCACAATCCATTGAAACCGCACACCATTGCCAGCAACAATCTGAATACCATTTACCGGGACAAAGACGGAACCATATACATAGGGAATTTCAAACACGGTATTTCCTATTATAGCCCCATGTCCCAAATCATACTATGCAACAAATCCCTGGAATATGATGATATCCTGACCTTCTGCGAAGACACCAGCCAGGAATACATTTACTACGGAACAGACGGTACGGGACTAATCCGACGTTCACTAGTGACCGATTCATACGAAAAGATAGCAACTCCCGCCAATATTGTAGTCGACTTATCCATCGACTCCAAAAACCGCCTATGGATAGGCACCTTCCAGAAAGGACTGCTATGCTACTCGAAAGGGCAAATCAAACAATACACAGTAAGTAACAGCCAGCTTCTCGAGAACAATGTGTATACAGTAAAGGTAGACAAACACGGATACATCTGGATAGGTACCATGAAAGGATACATACAGAGGTTAAATCCGGAAACCGGGCAGTTTGACACCATCTTGTACCGTCCGGGAGAATTCTTTGTCCGAGATATGTACTATGATAAAGACAGTACCCTTTACGTAGCGACCAAAGGAGGACTCATTATCATCGATACGGAAACCCAAGCCTATAATATCTACGCCGAAGCCGGCCGCTTCAAGGAGAACAATATGCTCACTGTCTATAAGGACAGCCGGGACCTTCTTTGGATAGGACATCCACACGGACTGAGTATATGGAACCAGAAGAACGACTCCATCTACTTCCTTGACCAGAAAAACGGACTTGCCGCCAACCTCGTCAGAGCCGTCACGGAAGACAACAACAACCAGATGTGGATTGGTACCGGCAACGGCATCTCACGAATCAAAATAACAAACGGTACATACGCCATCGTGAACTACTCCGTAAGCGACGGACTGATATGCAACGATACCAATGTCCACGCCATCCTCAAGCTACAGAACGGCAATATACTGATAGGCACGCCACAAGGTTACCAGACTATCATTCCACAAGACATCCTGACCACAAGTTATGATGCCAATATTTACCTTACCGGTATTGAGCTCAAATCCGGAATGACCCATCCGGACATCCTGAACGGCAGCTCACTTGAATGTGCACAACATCTTTCCTTCACTGAAAAGGAAAATTCATTCACTCTGTCCTTCTCTGCCCTCGACCTGGTGGAAACGGATAAGATAAAATATGCCTATAAGATTCATTCCAACTGGATTTATGCTGAAAACAACAAAGTAAACCTATCCATGCTGACTGCCGGAAACTATACTTTATCCGTCAAGGCATGCAACTCACAAGGCATATGGAGCCCCAACGTCAAGGAACTGAAAATAAAGATACTCCCTCCTTGGTGGCGCACTTGGTGGGCTTATACCATATATAGCGGTATCGTTTTGTGCATCCTTCTGTCCATTATCCGCAATCTGCGCTTACGCCAAAAGCAGAAACAAATCATGCAGGCCATCGAGGTGGAAAATGAAAGGCAGCAGAAAATCAACAATATGAAACTGCAGTTCTTTGCCAACATAAGTCACGAACTGCGGACCCCCTTGTCACTTATCATCAATCCGCTTGAAGAGTTTTTCGTAGACCATCCCGAATATCGTAAAGGCATTCTGGATATGGTCAAACAAAATGCCGACTATCTGCTGGAACTGATTAACCAACTGCTGGATTTCAGAAAGCTGGATGCCAAGGCTGAAACCCTGAAATGCAAACATGACAACATCCTTATCATTCTGAGTGAAATATTCCACTCTTTCGATCCGATAGCACAGAAACGGAACATCAGCTATAGCCTTACCGCTCCACAACATTCTGTATTCATGGATTTCGACTATGACAAGATACGCAAGATATGCACAAATATCCTGTCAAATGCATTCAAGTTCACTCCCAATAAAGGAAGCATCTCACTGGATATTGCCGTAAGAGGCACAAATCTGGAACTGACCTTTACCGACACCGGTTGCGGCATAGAGGATGAAGCCAAGGAGAAAATATTCCAAAGATTCTATCAGTCGGGCAAAAACCAGTCGAACAACGGAGGCAGCGGCATTGGACTGCACATTGTTTCCGAATACGTAAAGATGCATCAGGGTACTGTCTGTGTCAGGGATAACCAGCCTTGTGGTTCTGTATTCCTGATTGCCCTACCCCTACACCAGAACAGTAATGAAACCAAAAACGGAGAACCGGTCGAAGGACCGGAAATAAAAGAAGAATCCCATCCATTCACCATACTACTCGTAGATGACAACTACGACTTCTTGAAATTTCTCTCTGAAAGTCTTGCCAGGCAGTATCATGTATTAAAAGCCACAAACGGAAAACATGCACTGAATGTACTGGAAAAGGAAGATATTGATTTAGTGGTCAGTGACATCATGATGCCCGAGATGGATGGTCTGGAACTATGTTCAACCATCAAGAATGACATACGCTACTCCCATATCCCCATTATCCTCCTGACAGCTAAGGCAAGTGAAGAACACCAATTGGAAGGGCTTAGCGTTGGCGCAGACGACTATATCACCAAGCCTTTCAATATGGAAGTCCTCAAGCTGCGCATCAACAAGATTATCGAGATGAACGTCAAACGTCAGGAAATATTCAATCAGGACATTAAAATCGAGCCAAGCCGTATCACCATCACTCCCCTTGACCAGCAGCTGGTGGAAAAAGCCATCCAGATTGTAGAGGACAATATCAGCGAAACCGAGTTTTCCGTCGAGGAGCTTGCCAGCAGCCTGAATATATCACGCAGCTATTTCTACAAGAAAATGATTAAGATAACGGGAAAGAAACCCATCGAATTCATCAGGACCATCCGTATGAAACGTGCACAACAACTCTTGACAGAAAGCCAGATGCAAGTTTCGGAAATTGCATATACCTTGGGGTATAACTCCCCCAAGATATTCTCCAAACATTTTAAAGAAGAGTTCAACATCAGCCCATCCGAATTTATAAGGCAGCAGGCTGAATAGAAACATTATTTTGACATCAAAGCATCCAACGAAGACACCAACGCCACCAAAGCAGCACTCCAATTAATGGCTATTTCATTGGAAGCATACGAACCTTCCACATCTGCATAAGACTCATCCGGCAGATTGGAAGGATAGGGTACACCGTCTTGTTGGCCAGGATTGGGACCGCCAACAAGGAAACCGGGAAGAGGTGCCTCTATATCATCCGATGCAGAAAGACGATGGTGCGGATACAGAGGACTTTTCATCCCGAAACCGGTGACATAACAATATCCCGTGGCATTCTTTCCTAAAATGTAGTCCATATTGCGGTAGGCGTTCGTCAGGTACGACTTCTCACCCGTAAGCAAATAGGCGCAAACCAGTGAAGTGGCTTGGTTAGCACACCCTTCGGCAAGGCATCCCCAAAAGAAATCTTTGGCATCGTTGCCGTAAGGAGCGTGGAAAGGAGAGCGGTCAGCACCCCGCACAGCCTCGGCAGCATAGTCCAGTAGCAGGTCTTTCATGGCATTTGCCAACTCCACGTCTTCACCCTGATATTCCCTGCCCGGTTGCAGCCAGGCAAACACGCCCAACGC
>PPYF01303570.1_pt1 | contig 85205 bp, 83 predicted proteins | sample 1559871 | NCBI WGS metagenome assembly PPYF01 (sample SAMN08240021, study PRJNA423297) | Human gut metagenome, whole genome shotgun sequencing project.
ATATTATATGGCGTGCTTGTTTTTACAATTATAGTTTTCATAATGCTCCTCCGGAAAAATGCGCGTTTTTAATCGGCAAATAAACTTATGTTTATTATATCACAATGTTTTATGCATTTCAAGGCATTAAAGTGTAAACCGAAAAAATATATGACCTAAGAATGATTATCTTAGGTCATATTTGTTAGATTATAATTTTGCAAGAACCTTAAACTTATCCTTTAATGCGGGGTAAATTTCAGTATACAACTTGTAACAGCTATCATACTTAGGGATATTTTCTGAAATAGGCTGCTGTGTTTTGTCCGTTTTTACTATAGCGCTGCACGCCTCCGGAACAGAGCTGTAAATTCCTGCACCTACAGCTGCAAGTATTGCGGCGCCGAGAGCAGGGCCCTCCTTTGACGCCGAAGTTTTAACAGGGCATTTATAAAGGTCGGCAAGCATCTGCCGCCACAACGATGAAGTTCCTCCGCCGCCGCAGGCCGTCATATCGCTTATATCAATGCCCATTTCACGGCAGATTTCAAAACAGTCGCGAAGGGAATAGGCAACCCCTTCCATAACGGCTCTCAGCATATCCCTTTTTGTGTGGATTGCCGAAAGTCCGAAAAATACTCCTCTTGCGTCAGGGTCAAGGTGAGGCGTTCTTTCGCCCATTAGATACGGAAGATAAAGCAGGCGGTTTGCCCCGACGGGAACGTTTTCCGCTTCCTTATCCATAAGATAATATTCGTCGACGCCCATAAGCCTTGCCGTTTCTTTTTCGGCGCTGCTGAAATTATCCCTGAACCATTTCAGCGAAAGTCCTGCGCCTTGAGTAACGCCCATAATGTGCCATGAATTAGGTACGGCCGCGCAGCATGTATGCACTCTGCCCTTAGGATCAATTGAAATATTTGACGTATGTGCAAATACGACTCCTGAGGTACCTATTGTTGTAAACGCTTTTCCGTCTTCTACAACTCCTGTGCCAACAGCAGCAGCTGCGTTATCTCCTGCGCCGCCTACAACAGGAGTGCCCTCGCAAAGACCGAGAACATCAGCCATGCCTTTTGTAAGCGTTCCCGTAACCTCGCAGGACTCGTAAATCTTGCCTAGCATTGACATATCAATTCCGAGCGTATCGCATACCTCTTTGCTCCAGCAGCGGTTTGCAACGTCTAAAAGCTGCATTCCGGACGCGTCCGAAACCTCTGTTGCATATTCGTTTGTAAGAACGAATCTCAAGAAGTCCTTTGGCAAAAGAATATGACGGCACTTTTCGTAAATATCAGGCTCGTTGTTTTTTACCCAAAGAATTTTTGCGGCTGTCCAGCCTGTCAGCGCAGGATTGGCGGTAATTTCAATAAGCTTTTTTTCGCCGAGCCTGCTGTTCATTTCAGCGACTTCGTTGGCTGTTCTCTGATCGCACCAGATAATTGATTTTCTGAGTACGTTATTATCCTTATCAAGCATAACGAGACCGTGCATCTGACCGGAAATACCGATTCCTTTTACGTCCTCTTTTTTAACGCCGCTTTTAGCCATAACGGCTTTGATCGTATCAATCATAGCGGAAGCCCAGTCGTTGGGATCCTGTTCCGCATAGCCGTTTTTAGGCTGATACATTGGATATTCGATAGTGTGTGAAGCAACGACTGTTCCAAGCTCGTCAAAGAGGACTGTCTTTGTGCCGCTTGTTCCGCAGTCTACGCCTATAATGTATGACATGTTACTATTCCTTTCTGCTTTTTATTTTTTTATAAACCGTATTTATATATTCGCATATTTTTAAATAAATAATCAAAATAATATTAATGCAAATTGGCATAGGTGCAATAAAAAATATAGCATATATAATCCACATTCCGCCCGGTCCTCCTCCGCCCTCTGTCGGTTGAGGAACATGATGTATAAATTTAAGGAAAATAGAGTATATTATGAAAATATAAAAATATTGAAAAACAACGCTTATACATCTTACACCTGTTACATATATATTATTCTTATGTTTATATATTAAATGGTAATACAAGAAGATCGTTAATATATACATCGTTAAAAACATAAATTTAAATACAATATTACTCATTTTATAGATAATTTATATATAACTGAGTTGTTGCAATTTCCAATAAGGAAATTATTAAGGAAAAAAGAGCATTTTTCCATGTTTTAAACGGAATATTATTATTAACCTTCATTTTTATTATTTCTCCAATTCCGAATATTTGCAAAAACAAACATATCGTCGAAACAATACTTTACTGCACATTTTTCATAATTATTATACCTATGTTTAATAAATAAGGGCGCTTTTTCATTTGCAAAAAAGCACCCTCTTAACGTTTGAAACGTCAATTCACCAGAAAAAACGCATTAATACGGCAAGGTATTCCGCCGTATGAAAACGCGACGTCAGGGACTCTGTCCCTTGCCTCTGTGATTCTTTAAAAAGGCTTGAGCCGAACTTTTGCTAATTAAAGACTAAACATAATATCGTTCATGATATTTTCAAGCATTTCCTGACGGCCGCTGCCCAGAGAATCTGTAACCTCGCCCTTTTCAAGCGCGTACTTTTCAAGGTAAGCCATATCAGCCTTTCCGTCAATAATGTCTTTTCCGACGCCTGTTGTCCAGCTTGCATATCTGTCAGCGACAAACTTATCGATTCTGCCGTCGTCAATCATCTTCTGAGCAATCTTGAGACCGAGAGCAAATGCGTCCATACCTGCAATGTAGCTGTGGAAGATATCCTCCAGCTCAAAAGAGCCTCTTCTTGCCTTAGCGTCAAAGTTTAGACCGCCGTTTGTAAAACCGCCTGCCTTTAAAACTTCATACATGCAAAGAGCGGTGTCGTAAACGTTTGTAGGGAACTGGTCAGTATCCCAGCCGAGCAACGGATCGCCCTGATTCGCGTCGATTGAGCCAAACACGCCGTTTTCTCTGGCAACTCTCAGCTCATGCTGGAATGTGTGCTGTGCAAGCGTTGCGTGGTTTGCTTCGATGTTCATTTTGAAATCCTTGTCAAGGCCGTACTTGCGTAGGAAGCCGAGAACCGTCGCAGTGTCAAAGTCATATTGGTGCTTTGTCGGTTCCTTTGGCTTCGGCTCAATATAGAAATCGCCCTTATATCCGATTGAACGCGCATAGTCGACGGTCATTCTCATAAGACGCGCCATGTTGTCCTGTTCAAGTCCCATATTTGTGTTAAGGAGAGTTTCATAGCCCTCGCGTCCGCCCCAGAATACATAGCCGTTGCCTCCGAGCTTAACTGTCGTTTCAACAGCCTTTTTTATCTGAGCCGCGGAGAAAGCGAAAACGTCGGCAGACGGAGACGTTCCGGCTCCGTGCATGAATCGCGGGTGGTCAAAGCACTTGGCAGTACCCCAGAGACACTTCTTTGAAGTATCAGCCTTCATTTTTTCTGCTATATAATCTGTAATTTCATCTAACTTAGCGTTTGTTTCCGAAAGAGAACCGTATTCAGGGGAAAGATCGCGGTCATGGAAACAGAAATAATCTATTGAAAGCTTGTCCATAATTTCAAAGGCGGCGTCAACCTTAGCCTTTGCTCTTGCAGCGGAGTCGTCCTCGCCCCATGTCTTGTCAGTAGTGCCGCAGCCGAACATATCGGTTCCGTCGCCGCCCATAGTATGCCACCATGAAAGCGCGAACTTGAGCTGCTCCTTCATAGTTTTTCCGCCTATAACTTCACCCGGATTGTAGTGCTTGAAAGCAAGCGGGTTTTTAGAATCCTTTCCTTCAAAAGAGATTTTTCCTATACCTTTAAAAAATTCGCTCATATTATCCTCCTGTATGATTATATTCTTGGTTTTGGACAGATTTCAGGTAATATCTAAGATTTACCTTAACCTGTCTTAATTTAAAACGCCGCTTAAACGCCTGGTTTATAACGGCGTCTAATTTACATAAAGTCAAAGGAACGGGATTCCTTTTCAAACCATTTACCCCTTTTTGCCTGTTCAGGCGTAAACCATCTTTCTCCGTTTATATAAAGATCGTCGTCCTTCCATTCAAGCTCAACCTCGGTTTTCGGTCTTTTAACGCAAAGCTTGCGGTCATATCCTTTTACCTTGAAGGTTACAAGAGCATATTTTTTATCAAGAAAATTAGGTTCGAGTATAACGGACGTGCTTCCGTTTGAACTGTCGGTCGTTTCAATTACTTCGTAGCGGTATTTGCCGGAAGGCGATACCCCGCTTTCTATTGTTTCCTTTATTGCCGGAGAAGCCAAAAAGCTTGTAAATATAAAATATGCCAAAGCTGCTAATATATAAGTCAGAAGATATATGGTTCCAAGCAGCGTTTTTGCAGCTTCGTTAGAGCCGCTGGCGAAAAATATAACTATTGCGCAGACCGCCAGAGGAATTATCATTTCCCATGAGCCGAAGCATAAAAGCACAACGGGAAGCAGGGCGGGGAACATAATAAACCCCGATATCTTAGTCATAAGCTGTTTTCTTGAATAAATCATAGCCGCGCCTGCCACAATAGAAATAACTGTTAATAACAGACAGAACGCTATTCTTTGGGTTATAATGATTTCATAGAAAACTGCATGATACGATAATATACAGATAAATATTGCGTAGAAGAGACCTAAAGCCGAAGCTCCTCTTTTAAGCCAGATGTTTGAATGGAGTTTGGCGCTTTTCATTAATTTCCCCTTTCAAATGCGTTTTAAAGGACTTTATTCTAAATAATGTTATATTGCTTTTTTAAGACAATACATATTATATCATTATTTTTTTAAAGTTACAAGTGTTTATGGAAAAAATCATCTTGCAAAATCTAAAAAAAATGCTATAATTATTGTTGGATAGTTATAAAAAATCATAATAAAAACATACAGAGGGAAGGAACGCAAAAAATGACTAAACAAAAAAAGATATTGAAAATATCTTTTGTTATATTTATGGTTTTATTATGCGCCGTACTGACGATATTCGTTCTCGTTCCGTTTATCAGACTTCTCGCTACCGAGCAGGGACGCGATATGATTCAGAAAAGAGTGGAAGGCTTCGGAATTTTCGCTCCGGTTTTATTTGTTCTTATGGAAATAACTCATATTGTGCTGGCTTTTATTCCGGGAGGGCCGGTTGAAATAATCGGCGGAGTGCTTTTCGGCGCTTTCTGGGGGCTTGTTTTATGTGAAATCGGTATTTTTGCCGCAACCGTAATAATATATAATCTTGTTAAAAAATTCGGTAAACCGTTGGTGGACGCTTTTGTGCCGGAGGATAAGTTCAAAAAATTCAAGTTTCTTCATGACGAGAAAAAGCTTGAGCTGATTGTATTCATTATACTTATGATTCCCGGAACCCCCAAAGACGTGATATCATATATGACTTCGCTTACGGATATTAACCGCTACAGGTTTTATTTTATAGCTACTCTGGCCAGAATTCCGTCCGTAACCTCGTCCGCATTTATGGGAGCGACGCTTGGAAACGGAAAGCCTGTAATTACGGTTATTATTTTTCTAATAACCGGAGCTGTGGGAATTATCGGGATTTTTCTGAATAATTATATTACTAACAGCAGACAAAAAAAGAGTATTGAAAAAGGAGAACAATAATAATGTCTATATATTTAGTCGATTATGAAAACGTCAATGCGGACGGCTTCAGGGGTATTGAAAAGCTTGGAAAAAATGACAGCGTCTATGTTTTTTATACGACCAATGCCGGTAATTTATCGTTTGAGGCTCATAAAAAATTAGTGGAATCCAGCGCTGAGATAAAGTATTTTTCCGTTTCTGCGGGAAAAAATGCCCTTGATTTTCAGCTTACAATGTTTGCAGGCTATATTTTAGGAAAGGGCACTACTCAGAACATATATATAATAAGCAATGATAAAGGGTTTGACGCTAATTTATCCTTCTATGACAATTATCTTTATGCCGAAGGCGTTGAGATCGTCCGTCATACTTCGATCGCGGGAACCTTTGTATCTAAGGAAAAGCCGTCTAAGGTCAGGATAGTAAAATCCGATAACGGTCGTGCGGACAGCCTCTATAATTCCTTATGCGATCTTCTTCCCGCTTATTCCTCATGCGATATAATTAATATAAGCGCGGTGTTGCTGGGAACGTCAGATAAGCAGGATTTTCACAGAGAGCTGGTTGCGCGTTTCAAGCAGGAAAGGGGAGAGGAAATTTACGGCGCCCTTAAATCTGATTTTACTGAATTGAAGAAATTTGATTCTACTTATCAGAAATTGCGTTCTATTTTACCTGATTATTCTCCGTCGGAAATCATAAAAATCAATTCCGTTTTGCAGAAGTCAAAGGATAAAAACTCCTTTTACAGAGAGCTTGTTTCTAAGTTTGGTCAGAGTCATGGAACGGAGATATATAATCTATTAAAATCAGAATACATAAATCTTAAGAAAACGGCGTGAGGATACTGACTGATATGTATGATAATAGGGATAAAGTAGCGAAAAAGAATCAGATGATCGCAGCGGTTATGTGCAGCGTTCTTATGATAGTGCTCGGCATGAGCGATTCGCTTCGCGGCGTATTTGCGCCGGTTTTTAAAGAAACGTTCGGACTTTCAAATACAAAAGTGTCGATGATTATATCGGTAAGCTATGCGGGAAATCTTATTTTTCTATTTATAGGCGGAAAGCTGCTGGATACCTTTAAAAAAAAGACTGTTATGCTATGCACGCTTTTAATGTGGATGTCTGCGCTGCTGCTGTATTTTTTCACAAAAAGCTATACGCTGCTTTTATGCGGAATGATATTTTCAATGGGCGCGTCGACGCTTTTGTCTACAAGCGTAAATATAATAACGCCTATACTTTTCATGTCGCCGGGACTGATGATGAATCTTTTTAATTTTACGCAAGGCGTAGGAATAAGCGGGGGGCAGAATGCCGCCGCTGTTTTTGCAGACGGTTTTCGGTCATGGCAGATAATCAATTTAGTTATGTTCGGCGTTGGCGTCGCAGCGTTTTTTCTGCTTTTAGCCGTTAAAATACCTGATATTAGTACCGATAAGAATATTAAGCCGACTACATATATGAGTATAATAAAAAATCCGGCTTTTTTTCTGCTGATCCTGATGTGCGGATTTTATTATATACCGGAGCACGGACTTCAGAATTGGCTTACCACTTATGCCTCTGAGCATCTTGGATTTACAGTTTCTGAGGGCTCGTTTTTTACTGGACTGTTTTATGCATTTATGACAGTAGGACGATTGATTTTTGCAGTTTTGGTGAATAAGCTCGGTCCGAAAAAGAGCCTTTTTATATTTTCGGTATTTTATTCCGTCCTGTATATTGTCGGTGTTGCAGCGGGAAAAAGCGGGATGTATATACTTTGTGCGGCCGGACTGGGAAATTCTGTTCTTTGGCCGACCTTTATCTATCTTATTCAGCTTTATTATCCTCCGGAATCCAGAGGAAAAGCCGTGGGGCTTGTAACAGGGCTTTCCACATTTTTTGATATCGGCTTCAACGCTTTGTTTGGTGCGTTGACTGAAAGGATAGGCTTTGCGGTAAGCATTTACATACTTCCCGCGGCGTCGGTTTTATTCCTTGTTCCTTTTTCTATTCTGGTTTTCGGCGTGAAAAAAAGCAGGGAGATAGAAAATCTATAAGAAAAATCCCCGTAAGCTTATTTAAGCAACGGGGATTAATTTTTATATATTTATTGAATTTTATAAGAATGTGTTTATTAATAACCCATTCCCATTCCGCCCTGAGGCATTGCGGGAGCAGGCTCCGGAGCAGGAATATCGGCTACCAGGCTTTCAGTTGTCAGTACCATTGCTGCAACGGAAGCCGCGTTTTGGAGTGCGGAACGCGTAACCTTTGTAGGATCAACGATTCCCGCCTGAATCATATCCACATAGGTTTCATTATAAGCGTCGAAACCGTAGCCTACTTTACCTGAGCGCTTAATTGTATCAATTATAACGCTGCCCTCGAGACCTGCGTTAAGAGCGATCTGGCGAACCGGTTCTTCAAGAGCTCTGAGTATGATCTGCGCGCCGGTTTTTTCGTCGCCGTCAAGGGAAGGAAGCATTTCTTCAACAGCAGGAATCGCATTGATGAGAGAAGTGCCGCCGCCTGCAACGATACCTTCTTCAACGGCAGCCTTTGTAGCTGCAAGAGCGTCCTCTATTCTAAGCTTCTTTTCCTTCATTTCAATTTCAGTAGCGGCGCCGACCTTTATAACGGCAACGCCTCCTGCAAGCTTGGCAAGTCTTTCCTGAAGCTTTTCCTTGTCAAAGTCAGACGTTGTTGTTTCAATCTGAGATTTGATCTGTGAAACTCTGCTCTTGATCGCGTCAGCGTCGCCCATACCGTCTACAATGATAGTATTTTCCTTTTGGATAACTACCTGTCTTGCGCGGCCAAGCTGTTCAACTGTAGTTTCCTTAAGCTCAAGGCCGAGCTCTTCAGAAATAACCTCGCCGCCTGTCAGGATAGCAATATCCTTAAGCATTTCCTTACGTCTGTCGCCGAAACCTGGAGCCTTAACGGCAGCGCACTTGAAAGTGCCCCTAAGATTATTGAGTATAAGCGTTGTGAGCGCTTCACCCTCGATATCCTCTGCAATGATAACAAGCTTCTTGCCCGACTGAACAAGCTGTTCAAGAAGAGGAAGGATTTCCTGAATCGAGGAGATCTTCTTATCTGTAATAAGAACATATGGATCGTCGTAAACAGCTTCCATTTTTTCGGTATCCGTTACCATGTATGGTGAAATATAGCCTCTGTCAAACTGCATTCCTTCTACAACCTCGCTGTAAGTTTCAGCAGTTTTGCTTTCTTCAATTGTTATAACGCCTTCCGCCGTAACCTTTTCCATTGCGTCGGCAATCAGCTTTCCGACTGTTTCGTCTGCTGAAGAAACGGTTGCGACTCTGGCGATGTCGTCGCTACCCTCAACCTTTTTAGAATTTGCGATAACAGTTCCGACTGCCGTTTCAACAGCCTTTGCCATACCCTTTTTAACTATCATCGGGTTTGCGCCGGCCGCGATATTCTTCATACCCTCGCGAATCATTGCCTGTGCGAGAAGAGTAGCTGTGGTCGTACCGTCTCCTGCCGCGTCGTTAGTCTTAGTTGCAACTTCCTTGAGCATCTGAGCGCCCATATTTTCGAACGCGTCCTCAAGCTCGATTTCCTTAGCTATTGTTACGCCGTCGTTAGTAATCAGCGGAGCGCCGAATTTTTTATCGAGAACAACGTTTCTTCCCTTAGGACCAAGCGTTATTTTAACAGTATCGGCAAGCTTGTCAATGCCTGTCTGAAGGGATTTTCTTGCTTCTTCTCCGTATTTAATATCCTTTGCCATAAATATCAGACTCCTTTTTTATAATATGATTTATTCCGATTATTCAACTATTGCCAAAACTTCAGACTGACGGAGGATTGTATATTCAACATCGTCAACCTTGACTTCTGTTCCGGCATATTTGCTGAGCAGAACCTTGTCGCCTACTTTAAGATACATATCTATCTTTTCGCCGTCAACCATTCCGCCGGGACCAACGGCGACAACTTCTGCGATCTGCGGCTTTTCCTTTGAAGCCGAAGCAAGAATAAGACCGCTTTTTGTGGTTTCTTCCGCTTCTGTCATTTTAATGACAATTCTGTCTGCCAATGGCTTGATATTCATATTTATTCCTCCTGAAAAAATTATTGATTTGGTTAGCACTCAAACTCCTTGAGTGCTAATTACTATTTTACCAACTTTTTATGAAAAATCAAGTATGTTTTGAATATAATTACAATTTTTGTATCTATGCACAAATATATGTCAGATTTAAAATCTAAACTGTGCAAAATTAATATTGGCGAAACAAATTTTTCTGAAAAAATTTCTTAAGGGTATTTACAAACTGTCGAATATTTGATATTATTAAATGTATATAGAATAAATTTTATTTTTTTTATTTTTCTGAGCGTTTTTTAGCTTAGATATGGGGGAGGTATGTTATGCCGCTTGAAAAGGTTTTAATAGTTGATGATGATAAGAACATATGCGATTTATTGAGAGTTTATCTTGAAAAGGAAGGCTACAGCACTATAATCTCAAACGAGGGCAACGAGGCGATGGTAAAATTCAATTCGCTTAATCCGGATATTGTTCTGCTTGATATAATGCTGCCGGGCATGGACGGATGGCAGATATGCAAGGAGATAAGAAAAGCGTCCGATACGCCTATAATTATGCTGACCGCAAAAAGTGAAATCTTCGATAAGGTTCTGGGGCTTGAGCTGGGTGCCGACGATTATATAGTCAAGCCGTTTGATACAAAAGAGGTTCTCGCAAGGATCAAGGCTGTTGCCAGACGTTCCGGGAAGCTTCCTAAGCCTGTTGAGATGCAGGAGGTTCATTATGATAAGCTTTCGATTAATCTGACGAGGTATGTGCTTAAGGCGGGCGGAAAGGTAATTGACGCTCCGCCTAAGGAAATCGAGCTTTTATTTTATCTTGCTTCCAATCCTAACAGAGTTTTTACAAGAGATCAGCTTCTTGACGAAATCTGGGGATTTGATTATTACGGAGATTCCAGAACTATTGACGTTCATATCAAGCGCTTGAGAGGAAAGCTTTGCGGAATTTCCAAGCAATGGGATCTTACGACTGTATGGGGAGTCGGATATAAATTTGAATTAAACGAAATTAAGGAATCGTAATGCTGAAAATTGATCGTTGCATGATTTACATTTTTAATTGCCGGCTAATGCCGGCTGAACGGAGATAATATGACCAAAAATCTTCTTCGGCATTATTTTTTCATAATCGGCATAATATTTTTCTGTGTTCTTTTTACGGGTCTTGTTTTAATTTTTCAGAGCTATTTGTCGTTAAAGGACACCGTTTTGCACAATTCGGAAAATTCGGCGAAGCTTATACTTGATGATTTTGAAAATGAAGTAAACAAAAATAATGAATTAAACGGCAGTATGCTTGAAATTTATAGCAAGAATCTAAATATGGATATATATATTTATGATAAACATGGAGATTTAATTATTTCTAATTCTTGCAATAAAGAATATTATCAGCATTCTGACTGGAAATTCGACGACGCTATCCAATACGATATAAACCCTGTTACAAATGTTTCATATATGGAAAAATTTGAGGTGAAATTTGAACCATTTGAGGTTTATGTAGCCTGCGTAATGCCATACGGTATAATATCAGAGCATACTGACAAAACCGTAAATATTCTATTGCTGTTATTATTGGTTCTTACGGCGGTATTTTCTGTTACTCTTTGTATTTATAATTACCATAAGTATAAATATGTGCTTCAGATAGAAAAGAACTGCGGCTCCGGTTATGTGGGAGAATATGCGGAAATAGCGCTTCCCAAAAAGGTGCTGCCACAGTATGAGCCGCTTCTTAAGGCAATCAGGGCTCTTCAGGAAAGACTTAATTACAGCGATAAGCATATGGTTGAATTTGTTTCGAATATATCTCATGAGCTTAAAACGCCGCTTACTGTTATCAAGGGCTTTCTCGGAGCAGTGCTCGACGGAACGATAGACGCGGAACACAGATATAAATATCTTGTTAAGGTGCTTAATGAAACCAACAGAATGCAGCAGATTATTAAAAATATGCTGAATACGTCTAATATAGAAGCGGGAAAAATCACGCTTAAAATTGAACAATTCAACATAATAGAGGTTTTAGCGGAAATAATATTTATGTTTGAAAAAAGAATTGAAGAAAAGCATATTAATATTATAAGCATAAGCTATCCTGAAATACTGGTCAGCGGAGACAGGATACTTTTGCACCAGGTATTCTATAATTTATTTGAAAACGCCGTAAAATTTGTCGATTATAATGGTATGATTACCATCGCTATAGATTATTGCGACGGAAATATTCATTTTTTTATAAACAACAGCGGCAGCGGAATACCGAAAAAGGATCTCGCACATGTTTTTGACCGTTTTTTTAAATCAGATTATTCGAGAAGCGATAATCCCGACGGAGTAGGTTTAGGATTATCTATAGTAAGAAAATTTGTCAATCAGCATCACGGCAATATAACGATAAGCAGCGAAGAGGGAAGATTCACGGAATTTATGCTGACATTTCCGAGAGACTTTATCGCTGAATAAGGAGGTTTCTGTACCGATATGGATGAAAAGGAAGATTTATTCAGCAGTGAAAGCGGTGAAAAGGAAAGAGAGGAGATATCAGAGATTAAATATTCGGACAATTTTCAGAATGCCGAGATAACCGGAAATGAAAACGCCGGAAAACAGAAACGGTCAAACGTATTAATAGTTGTCCTGCTTTTACTTATTTTTGCGGTTATTTCTGCTCTGACAGTTTATTGTATTTATTCAGATGTCCGTCAGGGCAGCATAATCTATAACAAGGCTTATAATAATATTAATACCGATATCGAGCTTGAGACTCAGAATAAGCCCGAAGCCTCAAAGGACTCTGATTACCGTGATGAAAACGGAAAATATACTACCGAGGGGCTTGCGGAATTTATAAGGCCTCAGATAGTGGAGATTTATACTTACAGCAGCTCTAATCCTGATATTATGATAGGAAGCGGTTCAGGAATTATAATAACTCAAGACGGTTATATCGTTACAAATACTCATGTGCTTGAAGGCTCTCAGTATTCATTGCTTGATGAATCGGAGCTTGAGAAGCCGGACAGTTTTATTGTAAACACATATAATGATAAGCAGTTTGAAGCGGAAATAGTCGGCCGCGACGCTAAAACAGATATAGCGGTAATTAAGATAAAGGCTGATAATCTGCCTGCCGCCGAACTTGGCGATTCCGATGAAACGGTGCTTGGAGAGAGAGTTGCGGCAATCGGAAACCCTGCCGGGCTGACAGGTTCAATTACCGACGGTATAGTTTCCGGTCTTAACAGGAAAATCAAAGCGGATTCAACCGGATTTGAAATGGACTGTATACAGACTAACGCCGCAATAAGCCCAGGAAATTCGGGAGGCGCCTTGGTTAATATGTACGGTCAGGTCATAGGCATAACTTCTTCTAAATATGTAAGCTCAAGCTATGAAGGTCTCGGCTTTGCAATAACTATTAACGAGGCCAAGCCTGTTATAGAAGAGCTTATTTCTCAGGGTTATGTAAGCGGCAGAATAAAAATAGGAATAACATTCTATTCAATGGATAATGAATATACGCTTTCGGTTTTTAAGGAAAAATACGGCAGAAAGCTTCCTGAAAAGCTAAACGGATTGTGGGTGACCGATATCAGCGAGGATTGCGACGTGTCCAATACGGAGCTAAAGACAGATGATTTTATTCTATCAATTAACGGCGTAGAGGTTCATAATTACGACGAGCTAAGTCTTATCCTTGAAGGCAAGAAAGCCGGAGATGTTTTAAAAGCAAAATGCGCCAGAATAGACGATGAGCTCAAAATCACATATTTTGACATAGAATTCAAGATAATGGAAGATACTTCAGGAAATTATTAAATTGTACGGGGGACGTTTATGAGATATAAAAATCCGGTATTAAAGGGATTTTATCCTGATCCCAGCGTATGCTATGCAAACGGAAGGTATTATATGGTATGCAGCAGCTTTCAGTATTTTCCGGGAGTGCCTCTTTTCGAAAGCAGCGATCTTGTGAACTGGAATCAGATCGGACATGTGCTTACCCGCAAAGATCAGGTTATGCTGGATAAAATAAACAGCAGCGGAGGCGTTTTCGCTCCGACTATAAGATTTGACGGCAAAAGATTCTATATGGTAACTACAAACGATACTACCCGCCAGAATTTTTATGTATATACGGAAGATATTTACGGAGAATGGTCCGATCCTGTTTTCGTCGATCAGGGAGGTATTGATCCGTCCTTGTATTTTGAGGACGGCAGGACGTATTTTATGAGCAACGGGACAGACAGTCTTGGCAGAAGCGGAGTTATTCAGTGCGAGATAAATATAACTGACGGAAAAAAGCTTACTGAAAGCAAATGCATTTGGCAAGGCTCCGGCGGAAGGTATCTTGAAAGTCCGCATATGTATAAAATAAACGACTATTATTATCTTATGGCGGCCGAGGGCGGAACTGAATACGGTCACATGATTACCTATGCGAGGGGACGGTCGGTCTGGGGAGATTTTGAAAATTATCCTCATAATCCTGTACTTACAAACAGAAATAAGGCTCCTTTTATAATTCAGGGAATTGGTCACGGAGATCTTGTTCAGGATAAACACGGAGATTGGCATATACTTAGTCTTGGTTTCAGACAATCAGGTATGTGGATGCCGTATCATCATCTGGGCAGGGAAGTATTTCTTACGCCGGTATGCTTTGACGGGCAGGGATGGTTTTCCGCCGGAGCGGACGGGACAACCGACGAAGGCTATGAGATATACGGTGAATTTGAGCAAAATGAAAAGAAGCTTTATACCTTTGAAAATACGCAATGGAATATTGACTGGTGTTACCTGAGACATCCGAAGGACAGCAGCTATGAGCTTTATGATGATAAAGCTGTTTTGCACGGCTCTGATATCACATTGAGCGATATAGATTCTCCTACATTTATAGGACTTCGTCAGCGCGATTTCTGCGGAGAGATTTGCTGCAAAGTCAGAATTGATTCCGGTGAAGCGGGTATCGCCTTATATATGAACGAATTGGAGCATTACGATATTGCGTTAAGAAAAATCGGAGAAGATATTGAAATACTGCTCAGATTGAATATAGGCGGAATAAAGCATATACAGGAAACGGTTAGTCTGAATCAGACTGAAGCGGAGCTTATTATTCGAATGGATAATATGAATTACAGTTTTTTTGTCAAATACGATGGCGCGGAGCGCTATCTTGGAAGCGCTCAGACCAAATATTTATCCAGCGAGGTTTCCGGCGGATTTACCGGTGTCATAATCGGATTGTATGCGGCAGGCGGCAATACGGCTGTGTTTACGGATTTCAGGTGTGAATATAAATAACGAAAAGGACGCGTTTTCAGCGTCCTTTTTACGGGATTTTACATTAAATGTTGAAATCTGATCCGTTTTATGTTATATTAATAAAAGTATTTTTATAAAGGATTGTTTATTAGATGAAATTTGAAAAGCTGTCGGAAAAGCTAAGTATTTGTGTAAGCGAAGAGCATGGATTCGGTACGGACGCATTTCTTCTGACTCATTTTTGCGAATATAAAGCTAACGATATTGCCTGCGATCTTGGAACCGGGTGCGGCATAATTCCAATGATAATGCAGAGAGTAAAACCTCCTAAGGTAACCTTTGCGCTGGACATTCAGAAAAAAGCCGTTGAACAGTTAAAAATGAGCATTGAAAAAAGCGGCGTGGAAACAATAGTACCTGTTAACGCTGATTTAAAGGAGCTTTGGGAAGGAGCGCCTCTGGGAAAATGCAGCCTTGTGACATGTAATCCGCCGTATAAAGCGGCGGATTCAGGTATCGAAAGCGAGCTTGACGCTCATAGAATTGCCCGTCATGAGATTATGTGCAATATTTATGATGTTTGCCGTGCGGCGTCCAGGCTGCTTAAGTTCGGCGGACGTCTTTGTCTTTGCAACCGTCCCGAAAGACTTTGCGATGTGATAGACGCCATGAAAAAAAATGATATGGAGCCTAAAAGACTGCGGTTTGTGAGTAAAAACCCTCAAAGCGCGCCGTGGCTTTTTCTAATAGAGGGGAAAAAAGGCTCGAAACCGTATCTAAAAGCGCTTCCGCAGCTTTATGTATGGACTGAAAACGGATACACTGACGAGATGCAAAAAATTTATTCATTCGGACTTGAAGAGGGGGCTGAATAAAATGACCGGTACGCTTTACGTTGTGGGCACGCCGATTGGAAATATGGATGATATTACTTTAAGGCAGCTTAAAACCCTTGAAGATGTGGATTTTATAGCGGCTGAGGATACGAGAGTAACGCTTAAACTTCTCAACAGATACGATATAAAAAAGCAGCTTATAAGCTATCATGGACATAGTACCTTAAATTGCGCTGAGAATATTATATCACGGATTAAAGGCGGAGAAAACGCCGCTGTGGTTACAGACGCCGGTATGCCGTGTATTTCCGATCCCGGAGAGGAACTGGTAAGGCTTTGCGCTGAAAGTGGAATTAATGTTAAAGTGGTACCCGGACCGAGCGCAGTTGTTTCTGCTCTTGCGGTGTCCGGTCTGAATACTTCAAGATTTGCATTTGAAGGATTTCTATCGGTAAATAAAAAACAGCGCAGCGATCATCTTCTTAGTTTAAAGGACGAAACTCGCACGCTTATTTTTTATGAAGCTCCCCATAAGCTGATTAATACTTTGAATGACTTTTTAAAGTATTTTGGGGACCGAAGAATTTCGTTATGCCGTGAACTGACAAAGGTATATGAGGAAGTTTTGAGAATGACGGTCTCAGAGGCGATCTTATATTATGAAAATAATAACCCGAAGGGTGAATATGTGCTTGTATTGGAGGGGGCTGAACGCAGGGATATTTCTGACGGCTATACCTTGGAAACAGCGTCTGCTCTCGCCTCTGAATATGCCGACGACGGTATGAAGCTTTCGGAGGCATGCAGAAAGGCCGCCAAGGAAACGGGCTTTTCAAGAAGCGGCATTTATTCGTTTATTGTCAATCATCAGCCGGAGGAGAAGAAAATATGAGAATACCTAGAGCAGCTTGCATAAACGATATATCGGGATTCGGAAGGTGCTCTCTTACCACGGCTCTGGCGGTTCTGCCGGCTGCAGGAGTACAGGCCTGTCCTGTTCCGACGGCTGTATTGTCAAAGCATACCGGCTTTCCGTCATTTTATTTCAAGGATATGACGTCGTCTATGACGCCTTATCTTCGGGATTGGGATAAGCTTGAATTTGATGGGATATATAGCGGATTCTTAGGCTCGTCCGATCAGATAAGAATTGTTGAGGAATTTATTTTAAACCGAAAGAAAAAAAATCCGGATATAAATGTTATAATTGATCCGGTTATGGGGGACGGTGGCAGGCTGTATTCAACCTATACAAGTGAAATGCACCGCCGGATGAAGAAGCTTGCCGCCTGTGCAGACTTGATAACTCCTAATATTACGGAGGCATGCTTTCTCACAGGAGCCGAATATTCGGGAGAAGAAATTTCGGACAGCTTTGCAAAGGAGCTGGCGTATCGTCTTGAGGATATGGGCGTCGGCCGCATAGTTCTGACCGGAATTGCAAGAGCTGAAAATATCGTTAATATGACCTATGATTCAAACGAATTCTATTTTGATTATGTTCATAGGGAATCAAGGATATATTCCGGTACCGGAGATATTTTTGCGTCGGTGGTTACGGCTTTTTTGCTTAAAGGAAAACCTCTTGCCGAAGCAGTGCAAATTGCGGGGGATTTTATTTCCAAATCAATAGAGTATACGGTAACGGTAGGCGCTCCTTTACAGGAGGGCGTGGTTTTTGAACCTATTCTTCACTATTTAAGCAGTTATTTCAGATGATTTTTAGGAGAGCTTTTAAATATGAACAGCAAAAAATTAGGAAAATTAGTTTTTACCGGTTTATTTGCCGCTATGATATGTGTTACTACTGCTTTTATTCTACATATTCCGGCTGCTAATGGATATATCCACATAGGCGACAGTATAATTTATATAGCGGCCTGTATTCTTCCTTTGCCTTACGGTGTAGCGGCGGCGGGAATAGGCGGCGCTATGGCGGACCTGATTTCAGGTTATCCAATTTATATTATACCTACGCTTGTAATAAAATCGCTTAATGCTTTATGCTTTTATGTATTGGGTAAGCACGAAAAAATGCTTTGTTTTAAGACGGTAACAGCGTCTGCCGTATCATGCATAGTTACCGTTGTAGGGTATTATGCCGCAGCAGTTATATTATATGGAAATCCTGCCGCACAGTTTTTTAATACGGTACCGGCAAATATTATACAGGGGGCGGCGTCAGGCGCGCTGTTTTGCGTTGCTGCCTTTATGCTCGATAAAACTCCTATAAGACTTGGATTTAAGTAGATAAAAAAGGAATCGGTTTAACCGATTCCTTTTCTTATTTTATTTTTTCCACAGGAACCCAAATTTCGCTGTAAGTATCTTTGGGATTCTCACAGGGAGGAGTATACATTTCAATATTGTAATTTCCTGCAAGCTTATAATTTTTACAGTTTGGCAGCCATTCGTTCCAGATTTTTGTATTTACTTTCTGAAGCGCGTCAGGAAGCTCGCCTCTGCATGGAAATACCGCCCAAGTACCTTGCGGGATAGTTCTTGTTACATAACCGTCCGGTACTTCATTCCAAGGAATATAGTTATCGGCTATAAGATATTCGAAGCCTTCCTTGTCGCCGTCAAAGCAAATTCCGTACATTCCGCATACTATATTATTTTCGCCGCTTTTCATGTGTTCGTCCCAGTACTTAGGTATTTCTTTGTAGCTGTTTTCAAAACTGAACCTTTTGGCTTTACCCATAATTGTAAAAGCCGCCTTTTCAACAATTCTGTATTCTATCATAGAACCGCCCTCCAATGTTAATTTAATTCTTAAAGGAGCGAACGAGTTAAGTTTTGCTCCTTTTTCCTTTGCAGTCGAGGGGGATACGCCGTGAAACCTGACAAACGCTCTGGCAAAGCTGTCGGGAGAGTCATAGCCGTATTTTAAAGCGATGTCAATAACTTTAGAGTCCGTTGAGGAAAGCTCCTGAGCCGCTATGGTAAGCCGACGGTTTCTTATATATTCACCCACGGTAAAACCGCACAGAATACGGAAGATTCTTTGAAAGTGATATTCTGATACATACGCTTTTGCCGCTATATCGCTTATTGCTAATCTTTCAGTGATATTATCTTCAATATAGCTAATAGCGCTTTGGATTCCCTCTGACCAGCTTGTCATGTCAGCACCATCCTTATCCTTGACTGTGACTGTATTATAGCATTAAAAAAATGATTTCTCCCGACTTTTTATGCTTTGAAGGGAGTGGTTTCTGAATTAAAGACCGATTAGTATCATTCGCTTAGCTCCACAATTTCATCGAACATTTCGTCAGCCTTTTTTTTCAGCTCGTCAATCATACTGCATTTGCTATTCATAAGCTCAAAGTCTGAATATACCTCCTCAAAGGTTATTTCAGCTTGCAAAGCGTCAAGCTCTTTTTGAATATTTTCTATGCTCTCTTCAAGCTCCTTTATTCTGTTTCTTTTCTTTGCCTCTATATTTCGCTGTTCCTTGGATTTATAAGCTTTGATATTTTTTTCAGCGGCAAGCTCTGCCGCTTTTCGTGATTTTTCTTCGTCCGATAGCTGCTGCTTAGCCAAACGGCGTTTATTTGATATATCAAGATAATAATCAAAACCTCCGTTAAATAATTCGGCGCCTCCGCTTTTTATTTCAAGGATTTTTCCGGCAATTTTATTTAAAAGGTATCTGTCATGCGATACGAAGATGACTGTTCCGTCAAATTCGTCAAGGGCATGTTCAATCGCTTCCTTGGCGTCAAGATCAAGATGATTGGTCGGCTCGTCGAGAATTAAAACGTTTCCTTTTTCAAGCGTCATCAAAGCAAAGCATACCTTGGCTCTCTCGCCTCCGCTGATAACTCCGGTTTCCTTGAATACGTTTTCTCCCGTTATACCTACCCTTCCCAGCAAGGAACGTATATCAAGGTCTGTAAGTATGGGATAGTGTCTGTGAAGCTCGTCCATGACCGTATTATAAGGATCAAGATTGGCGCTTTCCTGTTCAAAATATGAAATTCTGACGTTTGACGCCCATCTTATTCTGCCGGAATGGGGAAGCATGCCCTGTATTATCTTCAGGAATGTAGATTTACCTATTCCATTATCGCCGATTATTCCCAGCTTTTCTCCCCGCTTGATCTCAAAGCTGATATGCTCGGCCAGAGTCTTTTTATCAGCTCCGTTACCGACAGTAATATCTACGTCTTTTACGCTTAGAATATCAAAAGGCGGAGTAACGGCATATTCAAAGCGTATTTTTGCGTTGTTTGCGGCAAAAATAGGTTTTTCTATAAGCTCCATACGTTCAAGCGCTTTTTCTCTGCTTTTAGCGCTGTTGGCCGTAGAAGCCCTGACTTTGTTTTTTGCTATGAAGTCCTCCATTTTGGCTATTTCCTTCTGCTGAGCTTCATATTCCTTCATTTGTCTGGCGACGTTTTCCTTCTTCTGACGGGTAAAGGCTGTATAATTTCCCTTATAACGAGTAAGAATACCCGTTTCTATTTCGCAAACAGACGTTACAATTCTGTCGAGAAAATATCTGTCATGTGAAACTATGAGCAAGGCTCCTTTGTAATCCTTCAGATAGTCCTCAAGCCATAGGATAGTCTTGAAATCAAGATGGTTAGTCGGCTCGTCCAAAATAAGAAGATTCGGTTCTTCGAGAAGAAGCTTGGCTATTGCAAGACGAGTTTTTTCTCCGCCGCTGAAACTGCTTATTTCACGGTTGTAATCGCTTTCTGAAAATCCCATTCCGTTGAGAACGGTTTTGATTTTAACCTCTGAGGTATAACCGTCGTTAGCCTCATAATATGCCGCAAGCTTTGAATACTCCTCTGAAACGTCCTCGGAAATAAACTCATCGTTTTTCATTTGAAGCTCAAGCTGCTTCATGCGCTCAAGCACGGAGTCCAGATGGCTGAATACGTCTTTCATTTCCTCTATGACGGCGCTTTTCCCGTCAAGACCTGACATCTGCTCCAGATAACCTATAGAGGTCTTGGAAGCCATGGATACGATACCGTCCTTTTCGGTAGACCTGTCGGGTAATTCTTTACCGGTCAGAATACGCAGCAGTGTTGTCTTTCCACAGCCGTTTATACCTATGAGTCCGATTCTGTCTCTTTCGTCAATACAGAGATTTATGTTTTTAAGTATCTGTTTTCCGTTATAGAATTTATTTATATTTATTAAGTTTACAAGCATTTTCAAGATCTCCGTTCATATAACAATCGTCTAAATTATATCATAACACGGAGGTAAATGCAATAATTTATATTTTTTTACTTGTGGATGTGAGTTGAATCAAATATACTGTGCCGGAATTTTCATTTCCTGAATTAAACAGTTGACAAACATAAAATAATGTAGTATAATAACATCGTAAATTTTATAGAATTTATCTTCGGAACGAAAGGGGTGCACCACCGCGGGTGCAGCCCTTTTTTTGCATTTTTTCAGAAAAAAGTTATTAAAAGGAGGAAAAAAATGAAGATAAACGGAAAGGAAACATCGATTGAAAAGCCTGTGGCATTGGACCTTTTGATGGAGGAAAGAGGTTTTGATATAAAAAAAATAGCCGTTATGAAAAACGGAAATATAGTGCCTAAGGCAGAATACGGCAATACGATAATATGCGATGAAGACAGTCTTGAGGTTGTAAGCTTTGTCGGAGGCGGCTGATATGAGGATTATTTTAAACGGAAGGCCGGAATACACGGATTTAAAAACCTTGTTTGAGCTGAGGGACGTAAGATTTTCACCTGACTGCATTGCTATTTTAAACGGATTTCAGACAAATGACGATATGGTTATTCATGACGGCGATACGATCGGTATAATAAAAAAAGGCGTTATGCCGCCGCATGAAGAGCTTGAAAGCATGATGGCGGCAAGGCATACACCGGAGGTTCATGAAAGAGTAAAGAAAGCAAGGGTTGCGGTATGCGGACTCGGAGGACTCGGCTCTAATATAGCGGTAATGCTTGCAAGGACGGGCGTCGGATTTTTAAGGCTTATTGATTTTGACGTGGTTGAGCCAAGTAACCTAAACAGGCAAAATTATTATGTAAGGCATCTGGGAATGTTCAAAACGGACGCTCTTTGTGAGCAGATTAGAGAAATAAACCCGTTTATTCAGGCCGAGGGCGTAAATGCAAGAATAACTCGTGAAAATTTGGCGGAGCTATTAAACGACTGCGATTATATATGCGAAGCCTTTGATAATCCTGAAGCAAAAGCTATGCTTGCAGAAACAGTTCTGACTGAATTGCCTGACAAAAAGCTTGTCTGCGGATCAGGAATGGCTGGATTTGAAAGCTCAAATAGAATTGAAACCGTTAAGGCATTGCGGAATCTTTATATATGCGGGGACAGCGAAAGCGAGGCTCGGCCCGGTAACGGACTTATGGCTCCGAGGGTATCGGTCTGCGCGGGACATCAGGCAAATATGATATTAAGGCTCATTATGGGAATTGAAGAGCCGTGAAATATAAGGAGAAATTGATATGAATAATGATAAGCTTATTATAGGCGGACATGAATTTAATTCGCGTTTTATTCTTGGTTCGGGCAAGTTTTCTATGGATATGACTAAGTCGGTTATTGAAAGTGCCGGAGTTGAAATGGCGACTATTGCGGTTAGGCGCGCTGACGCGGGAAGCAGCGACAGTATTGTTGATTATATCCCCGAGAGTATAACCCTGCTTCCCAATACCAGCGGAGCCAGAACAGCTGAGGAAGCGCTTAAGATAGCGCGTCTTGCCAGGGAACTGGGCTGCGGCGATTTTGTAAAGGTTGAGGTAATAAGGGATACGAAATATCTTCTGCCGGATAACTTTGAAACTGTCAGGGCTACTGAAATGCTGGCAAAGGAAGGATTTATCGTTATGCCCTATATGTACCCTGATCTTAACGCGGCAAGAGCCCTGGCGGAAGCCGGAGCTGCCGCCGTAATGCCGCTTGCTTCTCCGATAGGAAGCAATAAGGGACTTGCGACCAAAGACTTTATAAAAATACTGATAAATGAAATAAATCTTCCGATAATAGTTGACGCGGGAATCGGCAGACCTTCTCAGGCATGCGAAGCAATGGAAATGGGATGTGCCGCTGTTATGGCGAATACTGCAATAGCGACGGCCGGAAACGTAGCTCTGATGGCGTCTGCGTTTAAAGCCGCTATAGAGGCAGGAAGGGCCGCATACCTTGCGGGACCGGGACGGGTACTGGATAATAAAGCCGAGGCGTCAAGTCCGCTGACCGGTTTTCTGGAGGATTGAAGATATGATAAAAATTCGGGATACAGATCATATGGAATATATGGAGGGAATGGAAAAATCAGATCACTCCATTATGAATAAGGTTCTGAAAATGACGGACGAGTATGACTATCGCAGATACAACGCTATAGATGTAAAAAACGTTTTGAATAAGGAAACGCTCGGCGCAGAAGATCTGGCCGTACTGCTTTCTCCGTCCGCCGAGCCGCTGCTGGAGAAAATGGCGCGGCGCGCTAAAATGGAAACGGCAAAGCATTTTGGAAATACAGTTTGTATGTTTACTCCGCTTTATATTGCAAATTACTGTGAAAATTACTGCGTTTACTGCGGGTTCAACTGCTCTAATAAAATCCGGAGGGGAAAGCTTTCAATTGACGAGATAGAGTCAGAATACAAAACTATTTCTGAAACCGGTTTAAGAGAAATACTTCTGCTTACCGGTGAATCCAAATCTGCTTCTCCGGTGGAATATATCGCGGAAGCGGTAAGTCTTGCAAAAAAATTTTTTTCTACTATCGGGGTCGAGGTATATCCTATGAATTCCGATGAATATGCTGTGCTCAGAAAGGCGGGCGCGGATTTTGTCAGCGTTTATCAGGAAACCTATAACACCGTAAAGTACGAGGAGGTTCATCTCAGGGGACCTAAGAGAGTTTTTCCTTACCGTTTCAATTCGCAGGAGCGTGCGCTGATGGGAGGAATGAGAGGCGTGGCTTTCGGCTCTCTTCTTGGACTGAGCGATTTCAGAAAGGACGCTTATGCTGCGGGACTCCACGCTTTCTTTATTCAGAAAAAGTATCCGTGGGCGGAAATATCGTACTCTCTGCCTCGACTGAGGCCGTATATAAACAATGCGGACAATAACCCTAACGATGTTCATGAAACTCAGCTATTGCAGGTTATGCTGGCCTACAGAATTTTTATGCCATATGCCGGTATTACTATTTCAACACGGGAGAGAGCGGGATTTAGAGATAATGTGGCAGGATTGGCGGCTACAAAAATATCTGCGGGAGTGAAGGTCGGAATAGGCGGACACGGAGATAATGAACAAAAGGGCGACGAGCAGTTTGAAATATCGGATCCCAGAAGTGTTGAAGAGGTCAGAAAGGCATTGCTTGATAAGGGACTTCAGCCTGTATTTACAGACTATGTGAGGGTTTGATAATGGTTATAGCTGTTACGAACAGAAAGCTTTGCAGGGACGATTTCGTCAGTCGGGTAAGAAGTATCATGGACGCGGAGCCTTATGTGGCAGTATTGCGTGAAAAGGATCTGACAGATTATGAATATCTAAAGCTTGCCGAAGAAATTATAGCCGGCAATGATAAATACAGACGCGTTATTTCGCTTAACCGTCCCCGTACTGCCGCTGCGCTTGGAGTTGTAAACGTACATCTGACAATTTCGGATATAAGCAAAAACGGTCGTCCGTCCGGTTTCGAGCGCGTAGGAGTTTCAGTTCATTCTCCTGAGGAGGCTGTAGCTGCGGAAAGACTTGGAGCGGATTATCTTATCGCAGGACATATTTATGAAACAGAATGTAAAAAGGACCTTGAACCAAGGGGGATTTCTTTTTTGAAGAAGGTTGTAAAAAGCGTAAGTATACCGGTATTTGCAATAGGGGGTATTTGCGCTGAGAATTATCGTGAGCCGATAGAAAACGGCGCTTATGGGGTATGCTTGATGTCCGAGCTTATGACCTGCTGTGAGCCGTATAAAAGAATAATTGAATATAAGAGTTAAAATAAAAAAATCCGTTCAGCATAATTTCTGACGGATTTTTTATTTTTCAGAAGGCTCTTCTCTTTTTTCTTTTTGATTTGGTGATTATAGCATACATGAGAAGGGCATATATGACGGCAAACGGAATCCACGCCAATATGCCTGCGGCGGTATCGGCGCTTATAAAGCTTCTGTTTTCATAATAAACTCTTTCTCTGAATTTCAGATTGTTTTCATCTGCGTAATGCTCGGCTATAGAATCGGAGTCTCCTGTTATTGTTATATCTTTAAGAGTACCCTCGCAGGAAAAACCGATTGCATATCGTCCAACAGATAAAAGCCCGTCGGGAAGTCTGACCTTATTAAGGTTTTCGCAATTATAAAACGCATAAGAATCTATATTTTTCAGTTCTCTGTTTATATTAAGGTCATATAGGGAGGCACAGTCCGCAAAGCTGTATTCTCCTATATCAGTAACGCTTGGCGGAAAAGAAAAGCTTTCAAGGCTTTCACAGCCATAAAAGGCGTAATCGCCGAACGACAGAGGAGAAGAATTGATACTGACGCTGTCGAGAGATTTACAGCCATAGAATGTTCCTTCCGCTATTTTTGAAATGTTTCCGTTTATTACCGCGGTTTCAAGAGACGTGCATTCATAAAATGCGTGATGACCGATCTCCGTAACGCTTTCCGGTATCACAATCTTTTTTAAATCTGTGCACTTATAAAATGCGTTTTCTCTGATTTCCATTACTTTTTTTCCGTCTATTACCGACGGAAGCTCTAAGATCTCAGGTTTTCCTTCAAAGCCCGTTATAACCGCATGATTATCGGATATAATATATGTAAGCGTACCGCAGTAGCTCAGCGCGCCGGCGTGTAAGCTTCCTTCAGCAATAAGCATTGAACAGCTCAATAATGCTAAAATGAATCTGAGTTTTTTCATTTGTAATCCTCCGTTTATTTTTTGTAACAATTCTGTAATAATATTTTATATCGAACAGACACGGTTTGTAAATACGTTTCACACGTGTTTTCATCGTATTTTCTCGACAAACTGCGGCTGTTTTATGAGGATATAATCGTTAAACGAAATAAAAAAGAGGATTATTCGGTTATAAATTCAGACGGAAGCATATTGACAAAACTTTTGGAATTTGATAGTATTTAACGGTATGAAAATTAGACGCAAGCAGAAGCTTGATAATATTATTTCTGGATTTAAAGGTTATTTTATATAAATTTATCATGGAGTAAAAAAATGAAAAAAATCAAAGCTATCGCAGTTTCCCTGTTAATGGTAACATGCCTTGGGGCGTGTTCGCAGCCTGAAAAAGGCGGGAATTCTTCCGAATCCGATCAGATATATTCATCGGAGAAATCGGAAGCAGAGGATGAAAACGCACAGGAAAACAAGGTTAAAAACCCTCTGACCGGAGAATACGGCTTTAATGCAAATGCCGTTGGCAAAAGACCTGTTGCTGTAATGGTAAGCAACATAAAGGCGTCTCTTCCGCAATATGGTATAGACGACGCGGATATAATTTACGAGCTGCCTGTGGAGGGCGGAATAACAAGACTCATGGCTGTTTATGCGGATTATACCGAGGTTCCTGATATATGCTCTGTAAGAAGCTGCCGTTATTATTACCCTATCTTAGCGTATGGAATGGACGCTATTTATTGTCATTGGGGAACGGACAGGACAATAGCTTTGGATACGCTTAACGATTTAGGTATAGACCGTTTCGACGGAAACGATTCATCTTTGGGATACGGTACCGTTTTTGTCAGAGATGAGAACAGAGCGCAGTCCTATGCGACTGAGCATACCGGCTGTCTGAAGGGCTCCGAGCTTGAGCGGGCTATTGCAGATATGGGCTATAGGACAGATATAAATGAAGAAAACGCGGGAGGCGCGTTTGTTTTCAATTCTCCCGATACTCCCGAAGCTCCGGAGGGAACCGTCTGCATGTCTGCGGAGCTGGAATTTTCCTCTGATTATTACAGCACGTTTGAGTTTGACAGTGAAAGCGGAACGTATTTAAAATATCATTCCGGATCGCCTCATAAAGACGGCGTTACCGGTAATCAGCTTGAATTTACAAATGTGTTTGCGCTTGAAACCGATATTTCCGTCAGAAGCGACGGAAAGCTTATGGATATAGGTCTCGACGGCGGAAGCGGTTATTATATTTCAATGGGAAAAGCTCAGCAGGTTTCATGGTCTAAAGAATCTGCCGGCGCGCCCGTTAAGATATACGGTCAGACGGGCGAGCTGATTTCAGTCAACGCAGGAAAGAGCTATATTGGATTTATCGAGGGTGCGGATATAGATTTGCAGTAACTTTTTTATGTGAATGAATAATATCTGATTTTTATGCCAATGTTACCGTTGAGGTGATTGACATGAAAAAAACAGACATTATTTTACTTACAGGCTTGATCGGAGCTATATTATATTCCAATTTTGCACAGGTGGGATTTGTCGTTTCAAATCTGGAAAACGACGTTCTCAGAATGCACATACTTGCCAATTCGGACAGCGAAGAGGATCAGCGGCTTAAACTTAAAGTTAGAGACAGGCTGCTTGAATGCTCTGACGAGATATTCGGAGGTTGCGAAACTCTCGAGGATATGGAAAGCGCCGCCGGAAGCAGGCTGGATTATATAAACGGAATCGTACTTCAGGTTATAGAAGAGAACGGTTTTGACTACGGCGCTCAGACTAATCTTGTTAATATGGATTTTGACAGCCGTGTTTACGGCAATATCACTATGCCAGCCGGAAATTATGAGGCTTTACGAGTTACTATAGGCGAAGCGGAAGGGCATAACTGGTGGTGCGTAATGTATCCGCCGCTGTGCATACCGGCCGCGGAAACCGTTGAATCCGACGATGAAACCGCAAAGGACTATTTCAGCAAGGAGGAGCTTGACCTTATGGAAAACCCCGATGATTATCAGGTTAAGTTAAAATGCGTAGAGGTATTTAAAGGACTGAAAAGTAAAATCAAGAAAATTTTCTGATTTTTTATAGAAAAGACTTGACAAACCGTAATAAACAGATTATAATTATTTAGTAAAAACAAAGCAGAATATCAGTTCTCACCATACGGCTCGTTATGCTGTTATGGTCAATATAGATAATTCGCGGTTTTCCGCCTATGATTTTATTGAGCGCTGATTTTATATCTGCGCTCATTTTTATTTTTGGCGATAATTAATTTTTACGCCCTAATTAATGCTTGGAGGTGCTGACTATTAGCAAACAAGAACTGCAGATCAACGAAGAAATCAGGGATAAGGAAGTATTGCTGATTGACGTTGACGGAACAAAACTCGGCGTTATTTCTGCCAGAGACGCTCAGAAGATGGCTTATGAAAAGGATCTTGACCTGGTTAAGATTGCTCCGAATGCAAAACCGCCGGTTTGCAGAATTCTCGATTATGGAAAATTCTGCTTTGAACAGGCTAAGAAGGAAAAGGAAGCAAGAAAAAATCAGAAGGTAGTTGAAATCAAGGAAATAAGAATGTTTTCCGCAATAGACACTCACGATTTTAATACAAAAGTAAATCAGGCGATTAAGTTTCTAAAAAACGGGGACAAACTCAAGGTTTCCGTAAGATTCCGTAAGCGCGCGATTGCACATCCTCAGCTTGGCGAAGAGCTTCTTAATAAATTCAAGGAAGCGTGCGCAGAAGCCGGCGTTGTTGATAAGCCTGCTAAAATGGAAGGCCGCAGTATTGTTATGTTCATGTCGCCGAAAGCATCTACTAAATAAAAGGAGGAACCTGTTATGGCAAAGGTTAAGGTTAAAACTCATTCAGGCGCTAAGAAGCGCTTTAAGCTGACTAAAAACGGCAAGGTTAAATATCAGCACACAAACAAAAGACATAGACTTACTCAAAAGGATACAAAGAGAAAGAGAATCGCCCGCTGCTCAGGAGTTGCAAGCGAAGCGAACGCTCCGACAATTAAGAAGTTAGTTCCTTATAAGTAATTATTGAGATGTAAAACGGAGGTATAAGACTATGGCACGTGTTAAGGGTGCGATGATGACTCGCAAGAGAAGAAATAAAACTCTCAAGCTTGCTAAGGGCTATTGGGGCGCAAAGAGCAAGCATTTCAAGATGGCAAAGCAGGCCGTTATGAAGTCCGGCAACTATGCTTATGCCGGACGTAAGAAGAAGAAAAGAGATTTCAGACAGCTTTGGATCACAAGAATCAGCGCTGCCTGCAAGCTTAACGGCATCAATTATTCACAGTTTATGAACGGCGTTAAGAAGTCGGGTATCAGCCTGAATCGTAAGATGCTTTCAGAAATTGCAATCAATGATCCGGCAGGCTTTACAGCTATCGTAGAGAAGGCAAAGGCTGCCATTTAATCAGATAAAAACACGCTCTTATCCGTAATTAGAGCGTGTTTTCGTTTAAATTCAGATTGAAAGACGAGGTTGATGTATTTGCCGGGAAATGAATATTTTAACGGTTTTAAATTTATAAAATCAGCAGATAATCCCTCTATGAGGCTATTTCGCAGAATAATGTCCTCAAAGAAGGAGCGTATAAGATATAAATTATTTCCCCTTGAAGGACTTCGGCTTGTGACGGACGCCCTTAAAAATAATGCGCCTGTTAAAAAAATATTTCTTACCGAATCCGCTTATGAAAAATATGCCGCAGGTATTAATGAACATTGTTTAAACGGCATTGATATATCGGTTATTACAGACGAGCTTGGCAGAAAAATTTCTGATACTGAGAATACTCAGGGAATATTCGCTCAATGCGGTTTTATAAACGACGACGGACTTGGCGAAAAGCTGAAAAGAGGAGGCAGATACATAGTACTCTACGGACTTCAGGATCCCGGAAATGCCGGAATGATAATAAGAACTGCCGACGCTCTTGGACTGGACGGAGCAATTTTCAGCAAAAGCTGCGATGTATACAATCCTAAAGCTATACGTTCTACGATGGGGGCAATATTCAGAATACCCGTTTACAGGAATGTTGAAAAGGAAGAGCTATTGGAAGCGCTGAATGAAGCGGGGCTGAAAAGCTATGCCGCTGTTGTGAATAATGCGGAGCGCGATGTTAAAAGGATTGATTTCAGTAAAGGCGGTGCGGTATTTATCGGAAACGAAGGAAACGGTCTTGACAGTGAAACGGCTATGGAATGCTCGGAACGGATAACTATTAAAATGAGCGGCAATGCAGAGTCGTTAAACGCGGCAATGGCGGCTGGTATCATTATGTGGGAGCTGATGAGATTTGACTGAAAATACACGCTACTGGATATGGTTTGTTATGGCGCTTCGTCCCGGAAACGAAAGAATATGGGAGATGATAAGTCCTTTCGGGAATGTCAGAGACGCCTATGAGGCTGTCAGCGGAGGAGATCATCCGTCGTTGAGCAGCGCTGAAATACGTGCCGTAAAAACTACTCATATAGAACAGTGCGACAGCATACTCGAATATTGTGGTAATAAGGGATTTAATATACTGACCTTTGAGGATAAAAATTATCCGCCGCTGCTCAGGAATATTTATAATCCTCCTGCCGTACTGTTTTGTATGGGTGATATTGAAAGCTTTAATAAGTATCCGGCATTATCTTGCGTCGGAACGAGAAATCCCTCTGCATACAGCCTCGAGGTTACCGAAACTATCTGCTCTGAACTGGCAAGGAGAGAATTTACTATTGTAAGCGGCTTTGCATTAGGTCTTGATTCGGCGGCTCATAAGGGCGCTCTTAAAGCCGGAGGAAGAACAGCCGCTGTGCTTGCATGCGGTCTTGATGTTGACTATCCGCGTGAAAATGCCAAGGCAAAGGATATAATTGCCCGAAACGGGATTGTTATTTCGGAATATTTTCCCGGAACGCGTCCCGACAGATTTTGCTTTCATACAAGAAACCGTATAATTTCCGGACTAACGTTCGGAACGCTTGTTACAGAGGCGGATGAGTTAAGCGGGGCTCTTATTACAGCGGAGCATGCTTCAGAGCAGGGAAGAACTGTTTTTTGTATTCCTCCTGCGGATATATTTGACAAAAGGTATGCAGGAGTGGTAAAATATCTGCGGGACGGCGCCGTTCCCGTGTTCAGTCATCTGGATATACTTTACGATTATTATACCTCAAGTTATTTCAGAATGCTCAAAAGCGAATTTGAAATACCGGAGATAGTTACTGAGAGCGGAGATATACCTAAAAGGGACAGCCGTACCGCTAAGAGAAAACGCGGAAAGTCCGTAGAAAAGAAAAGCGCGCGGGAAAAAGCGCGTACAGCTCAGAAGGAAACGACAGCGGATTATAACGACGGACCTGACGTATTGCTTGAAGATTTGAGCGGGGATCAGCTTGCCGTCGTAACCGTTTTGAAGAAAGGCGATTTGTATCTTGACGATATTATCGAGAAAACTGAAATAGATTCGCTGAATATATTGGCGGTCCTGACGGAGCTTGAGATAATTGGAGCTGTTCGGCTTAAAGAAGGTAGAAAATACGGGCTTTCAGAAAAAAATTGAAAGGAGAATTTTCCGTTTATAACCGGAAAATATTAACATATATGTCGGATCTTGTTATTGTTGAGTCTCCCGCTAAGGCTAAGACTATAAAAAAATACCTTGGCGGAGATTATGAGGTTATAGCGTCCATGGGGCATGTCAGGGATTTGCCTAAGTCTAAAATGGGAATAGATTTTGAAAACCATTTTCAACCCCAATATATAAACATGAAGGGTAAAGAGGACGTTATAAAGGAACTAAAAAAATACGCTAAAAAAAGCGGTAAAATATACCTTGCGACTGACCCGGACCGAGAGGGAGAGGCTATATCTTGGCATATAGCGCAGATGCTTGGTCTTGATCTTAATGAAAACAACCGCGTTACCTTTAATGAAATAACAAAAAGCGGTATAAAGGCCGGAATGGATAATCTTCATAAGATAGACATTGATCTTGTTAACGCTCAGCAGGCAAGAAGAATTCTGGACAGGATCGTAGGCTATAAGCTTAGTCCGTTTCTTTGGAAAAAGGTAAAAAGAGGACTTTCAGCAGGCAGGGTTCAGTCTGTGGCGGTTAGAATGATTGTAGACAGGGAAAATGAGATAAAAAATTTTGTTCCCAAGGAATACTGGAGTATTGACGCTAAATTTACTGCTCCGTCGAGCAGAAAGGTTTTTGCCGCCAAGCTTGCAAATATAGACGGAAAAAAGGCGGAGCTTGAAAATAAGGATCAGACGGACAGTATACTTAAAAGACTGGAAAATGCGCAGTATATTGTAACAGACGTTAAGAAAAGGGTAACAAAAAAGCAGCCGGCGCCTCCGTTTATAACTTCAACTCTTCAGCAGGAGGCTTCAAGGCGTCTGGGCTTTCAGGCAAAGCGTACTATGAAGGCGGCTCAGGAGCTTTATGAGGGTGTAGAAATAGAGGGTATGGGCGCTGTAGGTCTTATAACCTATATGAGAACGGACAGTCTGAGAATATCGGACGAGGCAAGAGACGCGGCGGCTTCATGTATAGAAAATATTTTCGGTAAGGACTATCTTCCGTCGTCGCCGAGAGTATTCAAGAGTAAGAAAAACGCTCAGGACGCGCACGAGGCTATCCGGCCGTCTCTTCCGGATCTTACTCCGGACAGAGTTAAGGCAAGCCTTACTACAGATCAGTTTAAAATATATAAGCTTGTATGGGAACGTTTTATTGCCAGTCAGATGGCTAACGCTCTGCTTGATACGGTATCGGTTTCCATAGAAGCCGAGGGCTGCATATTCAAGGCGTCAGGCTACTCGGTAAAATTCGACGGCTTTACAAGGCTTTATGAAGAAAAAAAGGAAGAGGACGAGGAAAACAATAAAATGCTTCCGCCGATTGAAAAGAAAGACGTTTTAAAGCTCAAGGAGCTTGCGGGAAACCAGCATTTTACTCAGCCGCCCGCAAGATATTCCGAGGCGTCGCTGATTAAGACTATGGAGGAAAACGGAATAGGCAGGCCAAGTACTTATGCTCCCACCATTACAACCATTATTTCACGTCTTTATGTTGAAAGAGAAGGAAAGCAGCTAAAGCCCACTGCTCTGGGCGAGGTCACGACTGATCTTATGAAGGATCATTTCAAGCACATAGTCGACGCCAAGTTTACCGCTAAGATGGAAAATGATCTGGACGCGGTTGAGCGAGGAGAAACGGACTGGTTCGATACGCTTGACGCGTTTTATCAGGATTTTGAAAAGGTTCTCGAGAAAGCTGAAAAGTCAATGGAGGGAAAAAGAGTCAAGGTACCGGACGAGGAAACGGATATTGTGTGCGATCAGTGCGGAAGAAACATGGTAATAAAAATAGGAAGATTCGGTAAATTTCTGGCTTGTCCGGGATTTCCAGAGTGTAAAAACACTAAGAAGATAGTTCAGGAAACAAAGGGAACATGTCCTCTATGCGGACAGAAGATCATACTGAAAAAATCCAAAAAGGGCAGAAGCTTTTACGGCTGTGAAAATTATCCAAACTGTAATTTTATGACATGGAATATGCCTGTTGAGGATAAATGTCCAAAGTGCGGCAACACGCTTTTCAAAAAGGGCGGAAAGTCGGGAAAGCTCATATGTGAAAAGCCGGATTGCGGATATGAAAAGGATCTGACTTAAAGGGAGATTAAGATGGTTAAGGTTATAGGCGGAGGACTTGCAGGATGCGAGGCGTCGTGGCAGATAGCAAACGCCGGAATCGCTGTAGAGCTTTATGAAATGAAGCCGCACAAGTTCACTCCCGCTCATCATTATAAGGGACTGGCGGAGCTTGTATGCTCCAATTCCTTGAAGGCTTCAAGGCACGATTCTGCCGCAGGATTGCTTAAAGAGGAAATGGAGCTGCTGGGCTCATTGATAGTCCCATGCGCAAAAGCAAATGCAGTCGAGGCGGGAGGGGCTTTGGCGGTAGACAGGGAAAGTTTTTCCGACAGCGTGACTGAAAAGATTACCGCTCACCCTCTTATAACCGTAATAGACAGGGAAATTACCGATATACCGGAGAATGAAACGGTTATAATTGCAACAGGTCCTTTGACCTCCGGCGGACTGGCGGAAAGCATTAGAAAAAAGTGCGGGAATTATCTCAGCTTTTTTGACGCCGCAGCTCCGATAGTGACCTTTGAAAGCCTTGACAGGGATAAGATTTTCTTTGCGTCGCGCTATGACAGAGGCGACGCCGATTATATAAACTGTCCGATGAATAAAGGCGAGTATGCCGCATTTTACAATGCTCTGACAGAAGCGGAAAGAGCTCCGCTGAAAGAATTTGACAAAAGGGATTTTAAGGTCTACGAGGGCTGTATGCCGATAGAGGCGCTTGCCGGAAGAGGCGAGGATACAATGCGTTTCGGTCCCCTTAAGCCTGTGGGACTTATAGACAGGCGGACGGGAAAAAGACCTTATGCCGTAGTGCAGCTTAGGAAAGAAAATAAGGCGGGAACTATGTATAATCTTGTCGGCTTTCAGACCAATCTTAAGTTCGGAGAACAGAAAAGAGTGTTTTCTATGATTCCCGGGTTAGAGAACGCTGAATTTGTCCGTTACGGGGTTATGCACAGAAATTCCTTTATAGACAGTCCAAAGCTTCTCTGTTCAGATTATAGTCTGAAAAGCGATTCCGATATTTTCTTTGCCGGTCAGATCACCGGAGTAGAGGGGTATATTGAATCGGCGGCAAGCGGTATAATGGCCGGAATCAACGTCGTAAGGCGCATAAAAGGAAAGGCTCCTATGGTTTTGCCGCATGAAACTATGATCGGCGCGCTGACCGCTTATATTAGCGGAGGCTGCAGCGGAGAATTTCAGCCTATGGGCTGTAATATGGGCATACTTCCGGAACTGCCGGAAAGAATAAAGGATAAGAAAGTAAAATATGCCGCATATGCCGACAGATCCTTGGCGGCGCTTAAAAATAATTTATAATAAAAGAGCTGAGATTTATGAATATTATTGTTGACGCATTCGGCGGAGATAACGCTCCCCTTGAGGTTATAAAAGGATGTAAGATTGCCGAGGAGAATCTCGGAGTAAAAATAACGCTTACCGGAAACCGTGAGATAATAGAAAGGATCTCTGATGAAAACGGAATCGATATCGGAGGTATGGATATAATACATACTGATTCTGTAATCGACATTCACGAAAAGCCGACGGAAATTATTAAAAGCAGGAAGGACTGCTCTATGGCGCTTGGTCTGAAGGCGCTGTGCGACGAAGGAGGAGACGCCTTTGTAAGCGCGGGAAGCTCCGGGGCTCTTGTGGTTGGAGCAACATTTATCACAAAGAGGATAAAAGGCGTTAAAAGAGCGACATTAGCGCCGATTCTTCCCACGGCTAAAGGCCGTTTAATGCTTGTGGACGGCGGCGCCAACGACGACTGCCGTCCGGAAATGCTGCTGCAGTTCGGTATTATGGCCTCCGCCTACATGGAAAAGGTAAACGGAATCTCAAAGCCTAAGGTCGGACTTGTCAATATTGGTATTGAGGATACAAAGGGCAGAGAGCTTGAAATTGAAGCATATAAGCTTTTAAAGGAATCTGAGCTTAATTTCTGTGGAAACCTTGAGGCAAGGGAACTGCCTAAGGGTGAATTTGAAGTTGCGGTAACAGACGGCTTTACCGGAAATGTTATTCTGAAGCTTTACGAGGGCATGGGTTCGTTTTTTTCAGGTAAGCTTAAGGAGATATACGGTGGATTAGCGGGTAAGCTGTCAGCGATGCTCGTTTATAAAAAGATCAAGGCGTTTAAGAAGGCTATGGATTATACGGAGGAGGGCGGAGCAGTTTTGCTGGGAGTCAATAAGCCGGTTATCAAGGCGCACGGAAGCTCGGACTCCAAGGCGTTCTATAACGCTATAAGACAGGCTAAGGCCTGCGTTGACGGAAATGTTACGGAAACAATTATAAAATCAATTGAAAAATAAGGACGGTGAAGAATTGAATGGAACAGCTGAACGAGCGTATTGAGGAGCTGGAAAAGCGACTGAAATATAGTTTTAAAAATAAGCAGCTTCTGATTGAGGCGTTGTCTCATTCATCTTATGCGAATGAAAAAAAGAAGCTTCGCCATAGTAACGAAAGGCTGGAATTTTTAGGCGACAGCGTTCTGTCTATAGTAGTTTCACAATATCTATTCCTGCATTTTACACATCTTCCGGAGGGTGAACTGACAAAAATAAGGGCGTCTCTGGTGTGTGAGAAATCGCTGCATGAGTTTGCAAAGCAGATCAGACTGGGGGATTTTATTCTTCTGGGAAAAGGCGAGGAAAATACCGGAGGACGAGAAAGACCGTCAATTTTAGCGGACGCTTTCGAGGCGGTTATCGCGGCTATTTACCTTGACGGAGGAATAGACGCCGCGACTACGTATGTTTTGGGTTTTGTTCCGGAGGATATAGACAGCAGAAAATCATCGGCGTTTAATGATTATAAAACCGTCCTTCAGGAAATTATCCAGAAGAATCCGGAAGAAAAGGTTGAATATCATCTTGCCGGACAGTCCGGTCCGGATCATAACAAGGCGTTTAAGGTTCAGGTATGCCTTAATTCAAACGTAATAGGAACCGGCGTTGGAAAAAGCAAAAAGGAAGCGGAACAGATGGCGGCAAAAGAAGCGCTGGAGCTTATGGGATATGAAACACAGTAATATATCAATATTTGTGCCACATGCCGGATGTCCTCATCAGTGCAGCTTTTGTAATCAGAAAACGATAAGCGGAGCGCAGTATGCTCCGACAGCCGACGATGTTCATAGAATATGCCGTCAGGCTTTGAATGAAGTGAGGGATAAAAAAAACTGTGAAATAGCTTTTTTCGGCGGGAGCTTTACAGCTATAAACAGAGGATATATGACTTCTCTTCTCGAAGCTGCAAAATGCTATATCGGCGCGGAAGGTTTCAGAGGCGTTAGGATATCAACCCGTCCTGATTTCATTGACAGGGATATTCTGGAGCTTTTAAGGTCGTATGGAGTTACGTCCATAGAGCTTGGAGCCCAGAGTATGAAAAATCATGTGCTTGAGGCTAACGAAAGGGAACATACCGCAGAGGACGTTTACAATGCGTCGGCTTTAATTCGTGAATATGGATTTGAGCTGGGCTTACAGATGATGGTGGGGCTTTATCGGAGCTCTGTTTATGATGAACGCAAAACAACTGAGAGAATTATGAAAATTCATCCCGATTCGGTAAGGATATATCCGGTTGTAGTATTAAAAGGTACTAAGCTTGCGGATTTGTATGAATCAGGTAAATATAAGCTTATGCCTTTTGACGAGGTTGTTGAGCTTTGCGCATATATGCTTGAGGAGTTTGATATTAATGGCATTGAGGTTATTAAGTGCGGACTTCATGCCTCGGACGGAGTTGAGGGAGAAATGGTTGCGGGCTATTATCATCCTGCGTTTAAGGAGCTTTGCGAAGGTTTGATTTACAGAAAAGGCATGGAGTATATTATTCGGGATATACTTCTAATCAATTCTGCGGGAAATAGTTTTATTGAAAGTAAACAAAAAGCTTTTACCTTTGCTGTTAACCCTTCCTGCGTCAGTAAAGCGTTGGGGCATAAAAAATCAAATGTTGAATATTTCAGAAAAATGGATGTTGATATAAGAATAATTGGCGATAAAGAGATTCCGAAATATCAATGTGAGATGAAGGAGTAACGCTCCAAAACAGAAAAATCAGCGTCAAGAAATCTTAAGCTTAGAATATTTTTTGCATTTTTACCTAAGGAGCTATTGATTATATGTATTTAAAATCATTGGAGTTACAGGGCTTTAAGTCTTTTCCCGATAAAGTTAAGCTGACCTTTGATAAGGGACTGACTGCGGTTGTCGGCCCCAACGGCAGCGGAAAAAGTAATATCGGCGATTCTATTAGATGGGTTTTGGGGGAGCAGTCTACCAAAACTCTGAGGGGAAATAAGATGGAGGATGTTATTTTTTCCGGTACTGTTGCCAGAAAGCCGGTCGGATTCGCAATGGTAACTTTAACGCTGGATAATTCGGACAGAGCCTTAAACAGTGATGAAAATGAAGTAAGCGTTACCAGAAAGCTTTATAGAAGCGGAGAAAGCGAGTATAGGATTAACGGTAAGGGCGTAAGGCTGAAGGATATAAATGAACTTTTCATGGATACCGGTTTAGGGCGCGACGGATATTCTATTATAGGGCAGGGAAGAATAGCCGAAATCGTAAGCGCGAAAAGTAATGAACGCCGTGATATTTTTGAAGAAGCGGCGGGTATTTCTAAATTCCGGTACAGAAAGACGGAGGCCGAAAGAAAGCTTACGGCGGCTCAGGAAAATCTTCTCAGGCTTAATGATATTGTATTGGAGCTGGAGGGCCGTGTGGAGCCTCTGCGAGTACAGTCGGAAAAGGCTGAAAAATTTCTGGTTTTAGCACAGGAAAGAAAAAAGCTTGAAATATCCGTGTGGGTTCACAGGATAGGAGAGCTTAGAAGCAAGCTTGACGATCTGGAAAACGCTCTTTTGATAAATAAAAACGAATATGAGAATATTCAGAACGATATTGAACGGGAAGAAATTAAAATAAACGAGGGGTACCAAAAGATACAGGAAAGCTCCGTGAAAGTAGAACGGCTCAGGGAGCAGATTTTAGAAGCGGAGAAAAGAGCGTCGCAGTATAAATCAGATATAGCGGTTTTTGAAAACGATATTTCCCATAGCAATACAAGTCTTGATTCTATAAAGGAAAGAAAAATAAGTCTTTCAGAAAATGAAATAAAAAATAAAACGGTTATTGAAAGTAAGCTTAAAGAAATAGAACGTATTATATCGGAATCAAAAATTATTTCAGAAAGATTAAGCGAGGTTGAAAGCGGCTTTGAAGCGGCAAGACTGGAGGATGAGAGCTTAGGAATCAGCTCGGACAGAGCCGGAAATGAAATAAACGGTCTTTATATTAAGCAGAGCGAATACCGTTCCGAGCTTGCGGGAGCGCAGTCTGCCGCTAACGAGGCGCAGGAGCAGCTTGATATAATGTCGGGGCAGGAGAATATTTTAAAAGATCAGGCCGATCAGTATGCCAAGGAAAAGAAAGAAATATCCGAAGGAATAAATGCGGCAAATGAAAAAGCCGAAGAACTGCAAAACAGATTTCAGGGCTTTTCTAACCTTTACAAAGACAAGCAGAGCAGGCTTTTAAAGCGTAAAGGGGAACAGGAGAATCTTAGCCTGGAAATTAAGGAAAAACAGCAGAGAAGAAAGCTGCTAACAGATCTTGAAAATAATATGGAGGGCTTCGCACGGTCCGTAAAGGAAATTATGAGGGCTTCCTCTTCCGGCAGGATTTCAGGTATCAGGGGTACTGTCGCGCAGCTTGTAAGCGTTAAGCAGGAATATGCAACAGCGATTGAAACTGCGTTGGGCGGAGCAATGCAGAATATAATCGTTGAGGACGATACTGCCGCTAAACGCTGTATCAGATTGCTTAAGGAGAATCGTTTTGGACGCGCGACATTTCTGCCAATGACGTCTGTAAAAGGCTATAATCTCAATCAGCCGGAACTTTCCGGAGAGAACGGCTTTGTAGCGCTTGGCAGCGAGCTTGTGGAATTTGACAGACAGTATGAAAGGATCGTAAGCTCTCTGCTCGGCAGAACGGCGGTTGCCGAGGATATTGACAGTGCGGCGGTAATAGCTAAAAAGTACGGTTATAAATTTCGTATTGTAACACTGGACGGTCAGATTGTAAATGCCGGAGGTTCGTTTACCGGAGGTTCGGCGGTACATTCGGCAGGCGTATTTTCAAGAAAAAACGAGCTTGATAATTTATCTGTTCAGATTAAAGAACTGAACGAGCGTCTTGAAGACGGCAACGAAAAAATTCATAAGCTAAGCGAAGCCGTTCAGAGGCTTTCTGTACAATTAGATGAGGTCAAGGCGGAGCAGACGGAAATTTTACAGGACAAAATACGATTTGAATCGGAGCTTTCAAGAGCTGCCGCTATGGAAAAGCAGGCGATTGCTCAGCTTTCAGATTATAAAAGTCGATTTGATTCTTTAAAGGAAAGAAAGGATAATTCAGAGATTCTTATCAGACGTTCAAAAGAAAAGCTGAAGGAAATAGAAGCTCTTATTAAAATCTCTGAAGAAAACCTTGCCAGAGATCAGGGAAGAAAGGAAAGTATCAGGAGCAGACGGGAAGAGCTGTCGGCTGAAATGTCGTCTTTAAGAATCAAAAGCGCCGAGCTTGTAAAGGACAGGCAGTCTGCCGAGCGAGAGCTTGAATCGCTGAAGGCCGGAAGCAATGAAGCTATTGAAGGGCTGAAAAAACTTGAAGAAGAAGAAAAACAGCTTGAAGCCTCAATTGAGGAGAAGAAATCCGCTATTTTACAGAGAAAAAATTCCCTCGGGGAAATAAGCGGTCTTGTATCGCAGTATAATAATGATATAAAGACATGGCAGAATGTTCATACTCAGCAGGATATTTATGTTTCTAATCTCAGAAACGGTATAAAGGAGCTGAATACTGCAAAGGAGAAGTATTCCGGTGAAATTTCCAAGACCGAGGAACGAAAAATTTCTGCTCAAAGCGATTATGACGGTTTAATAAATCAGTTATATGAGGTTTATGAAATGACGCGTTCGGAAGCGGAGGAATCGGCGGAAAAAATAACCGACGTTATTTCGGCAAATAAGCGTCTGAATGAAATTAAAGGAAAAATACGTGCCTTAGGAAATGTAAACGTAGGGGCAATAGAGGAATATAAGGAGGTTTCTGAAAGATATAAATTTCTTTCCGGACAGATAAACGATGTAAAATCGTCGAAGCGTGAGCTTGAAAGGCTTATTGAAGATCTGACGCAGGACATGTGCCGGATATTTGCGGAAAGCTTTGTAATTATCAATAATAATTTTAAAGACATTTTCAGCGAGCTGTTCGGCGGAGGAAAAGCGGAGCTTATACTTACAGATCCGGAAAACGTTCTTGAATCCGGAATTGAAATACGGGTAGCGCCGCCGGGAAAGGTTATCAAAAACCTGATTTCACTTTCTGGCGGAGAGCAGTCGTTTGTGGCAATATGTATTTATTTTGCAATACTTAAGCTGCGTCCGGCGCCTTTTTGCATACTTGATGAGATAGACGCGGCTCTGGACGAGGTAAACGTAAAAAAATATGCGCAGTATCTGAAAAGATTTACTGACAGTACGCAGTTTGTACTTGTAACGCATAGGAGAAGCGCTATGGAGGAGGCTAACGTTCTTTACGGAGTAACAATGCAGGAGGACGGAATTTCCAAGCTTCTGAAAATGGAGCAGGTAGATATTGAAAACGCAGTCGCCCAATAGTATGAAATAATGCTTGATTTTTGAAGGAGGATTGAAATATGGGGTTTTTTAGTAAAATAAAAGACGGACTTCGCAAAACCAAGGAATCAATGGTAAAGAAAATGCAGAAGGTTGTAAATTCCTTTACCAAAATAGACGAGGAGCTTTTTGAGCAGCTTGAGGAAACAATGATAATGAGCGATATGGGAGTTGAAACCTCTGTACAGATATGCGAAGAACTAAGAAAACGCATTAAGGAACAGGGAATAACCGATCCGTCTGTTATCATGGATATGATTCAGGAAATCGTTTTTGAAATGATGGGCGAGGATATCGGTTTGGATCTTTCTAAGGCTCCTTCTGTAATAATGGTCATAGGAGTAAACGGAGCGGGTAAAACAACGACTATCGGCAAGCTCTGCCATACTATGAAAAACGAGGGCAAAAAGGTTATAGTAGCCGCTGCGGATACTTTCCGTGCCGCGGCTATTGATCAGCTTGAAGTCTGGACGGAGCGCGCGGGAGCGGAGCTTGTCAAGCATGCTGAGGGCTCGGATCCTGCCTCGGTTGTTTTTGACGGAATTGCAGCCGCAAAGGCAAGAGGCTGCGACGTACTTATATGCGATACAGCAGGGAGACTTCATAATAAGAAAAATCTGATGGAAGAGCTTGCAAAAATGAACAGGATTATCGAACGTGAAGCCCCCGAAAGTTCCAGAGAGGTGCTGCTGGTGCTTGATGCGACAACCGGTCAGAACGCTGTAAATCAAGCCAGATTATTCAGCGAGGTTGCTCCTATAAGCGGTATAGTTCTGACCAAGCTTGACGGAACGGCTAAGGGCGGTATTGTAATATCAATTAAAAATGAGCTTGGAATACCTGTAAAGTTAATTGGAGTAGGCGAAAAAATAGACGATCTTCAGCCATTTAACAGTCACGATTTTGTAAAAGCGTTATTTGAGCCTATTACCGACGGCAGTGGAGAGCCGGAGGAGAATGAAAATGAATAAAAAAATTATACTTGCAAGCAATAATAAGGGTAAAATAAAGGAATTATCTGATATATTAGCTCCAATCGGATATGAAGTTATCTCTCAAAGAGAGGCCGGTATTGATATAGAGGTTGAAGAAACAGGATCGTCGTTCAGTGAAAATGCAGGACTGAAGGCAAAAGCCGTTTATGAACGCTGCAAAGCTCCGGTTATTGCTGATGACAGCGGTCTTGAGGTTGATTTCTTAAACGGCGCTCCCGGCGTATATTCTCACAGATACGCCGGAGAAAACGCTTCGGACAGCGACAGGTGCGCTAAGCTGCTTAATGAGTTAGAGGGAATTTCCGAGAAGGACAGAGGCGCGCAGTTTGTATGCGTGATATGCTATATAGATGAAAGCGGCGCGGAGCATTATATAAGAGGAGAATGCAGAGGTAAAATCGGATATATTCCATTGGGTGAAAACGGTTTCGGTTATGATCCGGTTTTTATTTACGGAGATAAATCGTTTGCACAGATATCCGCAGATGAAAAAAATAAAATAAGTCATAGAGCAAAGGCTGTTGAAGGACTTTGCAGATTGTTAAACGGAAAGGACTAATTTATGTTGAACAGTAAACAGAGAGCTGCTCTTAGAGGAATAGCCGGAACGATGGATACTATATTTCAGGTGGGCAAGGGCGGTATCAACGAAGCTCTTATTTCTCAGGTGAGCGACGCATTGAGAAAAAGAGAGCTAATCAAGCTCAGAGTGCTTGATAACAGCGCATATACGTCAAGGGAAGCGGCGGAGGAAATAGCGGAAAAAACCGGAGCCGATGTAGTACAGGTCATAGGAAACCGTTTTGTGATTTTTAAGAGAAATCCTAAAGAGCCGGTGATCGACATAAAGCTTTGATATGAAAACAGGTTTATTTGGAGGCAGCTTTAACCCTATCCATAACGGTCATATAAATCTTGCGGTCAGCGTTAAGGAATCGCTTGGTCTTGACAGAGTTATTCTTATTCCGTCCGGGACCGCTCCCCACAAATCCAGCGCGGAGTATGCAGCAGCAAAGGACAGATTGGAAATGTGCCGCTTAGCATGCAGCGGTATCAGCGGACTTGAAGTGAGCGATTATGAAATTAATAAATCCGGCAAAAGCTATACTATTTACACTGTAGAGCATTTCAGAAAGGAATATCCTGAAGACGAGCTTTACTGGCTGGTGGGAAGCGACATGCTTTTGAGCTTTGAAACTTGGTTCAGATACCGCGAAATTCTTAAAAATACGTCTGTAGCGGCAATTTCCCGTACAGGCGACGATATTAATGAATTGTTGAAAATGTCTGATAAGCTGTCAGAATACGGAAAATGTATTGTGATAAATGCCGACGTCATTACAATTTCTTCAACAGAATTGCGTAAAATGATAAAAAATAATTGTGATTTATCTTGCTATTTGAACGGAAAAGTAGTAAAATATATAATACTGAAAAATTTATATAAGTAAGTCTGGGCTTTATCAAGGAGTATTATAAATGTTTGATGTTGACGGTATAAAAACTCTTTTGCACAGTCGTCTGTCTAAAAAGAGGTATAATCATTCTTTGAATGTTGCCGCAGAGGCGCGTAAGCTTGCATTCAGATACGGAGTCGATCCTGACCGTGCGTACGCCGCGGGTCTTTTGCATGATATATGCAAGGAAGAAGATAACGGCGAGCTTAAAAGGCTTATGCTCAATTGCGGTAATATCACAAATGCGGAGCTTGCTTCAAAGCCTCTCTGGCATGCTCCGGCAGGCTCTTTTTATATACAGGAGAGTTTGGGCGTCGCGGACAGAGATATAATAAACGCCGTCAGATTTCATACAATCGGCAGAGCGGGAATGTCCGAGCTTGAGGAAATAACCTATCTTGCAGATCTTATTTCTAAGGACAGGGATTATAAAGACGTTGAAAAAATGAGAAAGCTGGCATATTCTGATTTTTACAAGGCTATGCTTGAGGCGGTCGGATTTTCCGTTTCAAGCGTGGTGAAGAAGCACGGTTATATTCCTGAATACTCGATTGAAGCTTATAATCAGTATAATTATTTATACCTAATCCGTAAGAAAAATAAGGAGAAAAAGTAATGGCAAACAAGATTAGTAGTAGCAAAAATAATAACGCAAAGGTTTCTGGGAAAAAGAAAAGAAAATCCTCTGTTCAGGAAAAAATTATTATTGCTGTTTCAATTATCGTCGGAATAATCATTATAGCCGTTATGGTGTTGAATATACCGATTATCGCAGTTTCAAAGACTGACAAAAGCGGCGGTACATACACCGAATATATTTCAATAATTAATTGGGTAAAATCACGTAGGCCTATGGTAGGCGTCGAGGGAGAGCTTTCAAAAGATACGAACAGCTATGAACTTAATAGTAACGCGGGAGAAATAGACGATAAGAGAGATTTTACAAACGACCAGATAATAGAAGGACAGTTTACGGTTTTGTGTCTTGGATTCGACGAAACACGCTCTAATTCAGACGTTATCATGCTTTTCCATTTTGATATAATAAACGACAAAATCAATATACTACAGATACCGCGCGACAGTTTCGTTCCGGATTTCACTAACAGTGAAACCGGCAAGATAAACAGTGTTTATACCCTCGGAGACGAAAATCTTATACCTATCCAGAGAGTGGTTGACGCTGTAAGAGATACGTTCGGAATACCGATAGACAGGTATATAACCACCGGATGCGACGATATTGTTGATATGGTCGATATTATAGGCGGTATTCCCATAAATTTACCGGAGCAGGTAATATATTCATACGATAAGGTGCTGTATCCTGGTGAACAGGTTTTAAACGGCGAGCAGGCGGAGCTTTTCGTTCGTGCCAGAAAGGGCTATAACGAGGGAGATATAGGACGAGTTAAGGCTCAGAGAATATTTCTTGCAGCGGCAATGGAAAAGGCGCTGGATTTAGGTCCTATCCAATTGACTAAATTTCTGACTGAGGTGTATAATAAAGGATATATCGGAACTGACCTGACTCTCCAGGAAATGAGCATACTTTCGGATTTCGGGAGCAGCATTGATCTTGATGATGTAACGGTTCACATGGTTCCGGGAGAGGCGACGTATTACGGAGATTATTCAGTATGGTCGATTCATAAAAACGCGACCATAGATGTGATTAATGAATATTTCAGACCGTATCAGCCCGAGCTTTCCTATGATTCGCTTTCGATTACCGAGCTTATTGAATCGGATTATTACAATACGGATATTTATGATGAAAATCAGGATACCTTGCAGGAAATAGCCGACGGCGCTACTCCGGGTGAAAGCAAGAAAACCACCGAGCCGATTACCGAGTCGGTATACGGCAGCGACGATGTATATAATGACGGATACGATAATTATGACAGCTATGATAATTACGGCTATTAATTAAAAAAGGAGAGAATATATGACTCAGGATGAAATGCTTAGAACAATCATAAAAACTCTTGATAATAAAAAGGCGGAGAGTATTAAGGCTATAAAGATTACTGATCTGACGATTTTGGCGGATTATTTTGTTATAGCAAACGGTACGAGTACAACTCATACCAAAACGCTTGCCGAGGAAGTTGAATATCAGCTTTCTCAGAACGGTGTAGAGCCTAACAGAACAGAAGGCTATAACGGTTCAAGCTGGGTTATTCTTGATTACGGGGATATAGTTGTGCATGTTTTCTATAAGGAAACAAGAGATTACTATCAGCTTGAGAGACTGTGGGCTGACGGAGAAAAAATTGATATTGAGAGATTTCTGACGGAGGGTGATCAGATTGAAGACAAATAACCGGCAGGGCAGAAGTATTGCTCTTATTGTAGGTGTTTATTTTATTGCAAAGTCGGTTCTGAACCTGATTTTAGGAGGCTCGGTTTTAGACGTTATTATAGCTGCCGCGGAAGCCGCCCTGCTTTATACAGGTCTTATGTATGTGAATTACATTATTGCGGTTGTTGTGCTTTTAATTGTTTTAAAAAATCTAAAAAATAATATAACGAATTTCAGTGACAACTGGCTTTATCTGATCGAGGGTATAGTTGATACGATATGCGCCGTTATCATCTGCTTCAGCTCGAATGTAAAAAAACACTTCACTAATAAATGGTCCGGTTTTTTCAGCGGCAACGGAAAATAGTCGTCGCTTTTTCTTGCATAGGTTTGATACTACTATAAGAAGAGGAATGATATAAATGAGTGAAAAATATAACTTTACCGCCATTGAAAAAAAATGGCAGCAGTATTGGGACGAGCATAATACCTTCAGGGCGGGAACCGATTATTCTAAACCCAAGTTTTATGCGCTTGTTGAATTCCCCTATCCATCAGGTCAGGGACTTCATATAGGTCATCCGCGCCCTTATACGGCTATGGATATAGTTTCAAGAAAAAGACGTCTTGAGGGATATAACGTCCTCTTTCCTATGGGATGGGACGCCTTTGGTCTGCCGACTGAAAACTACGCCATAAAGAATAAGATACATCCGGCTGTGGTAACGAAGAAAAACATTGCTCATTTCAAGGATCAGCTTAAAATGCTGGGACTTTCATTCGACTGGGAAAGAGAAGTTGATACCACCGATCCCGAATATTACAGATGGACTCAGTGGATATTTTTAGAGATGTTTAAAAAGGGGCTTGCCTATAAAAAGGAAATGGCTGTAAACTGGTGTACCTCATGCAAGGTTGTTCTTGCCAACGAGGAGGTCGTAGGCGGATGCTGTGAACGATGCGGCGGAGAGGTAATCAGAAAAGTAAAGTCGCAGTGGATGCTTAAAATTACCGAGTATGCTCAGCGCCTGCTGGACGATCTGTCAGAGGTGAATTATCTTGACAGAATAAAATCAACACAGATAAACTGGATAGGACGTTCTACCGGAGCCGAGGTTAATTTCGGATCAAATGCCGGCGATATATTGACTGTTTATACGACAAGACCTGATACGCTTTTCGGCGCTACATATATGGTTATTGCTCCCGAACATCCTTATATAGAAAAATGGGCGGACAGGCTTGAAAATATAGAAGAAATTAAAGCTTATCAGGAAAAAGCTGCTAAAAAATCAGATTTTGACAGAACGGAAATGAACAAGGACAAAACCGGAGTTGAGCTTAAAGGAGTAAAGGGCGTTAATCCGGTAAACGGTAAGGAAATTCCTATATTTATTTCAGATTATGTTCTTATGACTTATGGAACAGGAGCAATTATGGCTGTTCCCGCGCATGATACCCGAGATTATGAGTTTGCAAAGATTTTCGGTCTTCCTATTATTGAAGTTGTCAAGGGCGGTGATATTGAAAAGGAAGCGTTTACCGATTGTGCAACGGGAATTATGACAAACAGCGGTTTTCTTGACGGTCTTACCGTGGAGGAGGCTAAGGTAAAAATAAAGGAATGGCTTGAGGAAAACGGCAAAGGTCATTCAAAGGTTAATTATAAGCTGCGTGACTGGGTATTCTCACGTCAGCGTTATTGGGGCGAGCCTATTCCGGTAGTTCATTGTGAAAAATGCGGATGGGTGGCGATTCCGGAGGATCAGCTTCCTTTAACTCTGCCTGATGTAGGCAGCTATATGCCTACGGACAATGGTGAAAGTCCGCTTTCAACTCTTGAAAGCTTTATAAATACTACTTGTCCTCATTGCGGCGGACCTGCAAAGAGGGAAACTGATACAATGCCTCAGTGGGCGGGTTCATCATGGTATTATCTCAGGTACTGTGATCCTAAAAATAAAGAACGTCTTGCTTCTAAGGAGGCTCTTGACTACTGGATGCCTGTGGATTGGTATAACGGCGGTATGGAGCATACTACGCTGCATTTGCTTTATTCAAGATTCTGGCATAAGTTCTTATATGATATAGGCGTAACAACTACAAAGGAACCATATATGAAGCGTACCTCGCATGGTATGATATTGGGCGAGGACGGACAGAAAATGTCCAAATCAAGAGGCAACGTCATTAATCCCGACGATGTTGTCAAGGAATACGGAGCCGATACGCTTCGGCTTTATGAAATGTTTATCGGAGATTTTGAGAAAACAGCTCCGTGGAGCCCGTCAAGCATTAAAGGCTGTAAGAGATTCCTCGACAGAGTGTGGGCGCTTCAGGAGTGTCTTATCGAAGGCGATGAATTCAGAAAAGAGCTTGTATCCGCATTCCATAAGACAATTAAAAAGGTAACTGAAGATATTGAAAGTCTGAAGTTCAATACGGCAATTGCCGCAATGATGGCTTTGCTTAACGATATAAATTCAACCGGTAAGATTAACCGCGCTGAACTGAAAACACTTCTTTTACTGCTGAATCCGTTTGCTCCTCACATTACTGAGGAAATGTATCTTAATAGTTTCGGAGAAATTCTGAACGAACAGCCGTGGCCGGAATATGATGAAAAGCTTTGCGTTGAGGATACGGTAGAGATAGTTTTGCAGGTCAACGGCAGGATTAAGGCTAAGATGAATGTTGTCAAGGACGGAGATAAAGAAGCTGTTTTATCAGATGCGCTGAAAGACGAAAGGATTCGGGAGTCGGTTGACGGTAAATCAATTATTAAACAGATATATGTACCAAATAAACTTATAAATTTTGTTGTAAAGTAACAAATTTTAACTTTCCATAAATAAAAGCTTGACAATAATAGCAATTTATGATAAAATGAATAATAAGTTACAAGTAAATCTGCTGTTGCAGCAAAACAAGGTTTGAAAAGCTGACATTTCCGCTGTTTCTGCGGAATGATTAGTATATATTTAGAAGCAGAGAAGTTTGCATCTAAAAACCTCTGTCTTTGAGGCAAAGGGAGGGAAAACAGTGGCAGAAGTTCGCGTTGGTAAGAACGAATCATTAGACACGGCTCTTAAGCGTTTTAAGAGATCCTGTGCTAAGGACGGCGTTATTGCTGAAGTTCGTAAAAGAGAACATTACGAAAAGCCTTCAGTTAAACGTAAGAAGAAGTCTGAGGCAGCTCGTAAGCGTAAATATTGATCAGTATTAACGATTGCGTTGCAATCTTGGTGCAAAGAGAAGAAAGCGGGCGAAAGCTCGCTTTTTTGTTTTTACCGTACTTATTTATTTTCTTAAATTCGACATGACTTTTGTGTATAATTATATCAGGGGATAGCCGTTTAAACGGATATCCTTAGGCGAAAGGAACAGAAGATATGCTTTTTAAAGCGGATTTTGCTTTCAGGCGCGTGAACGATATTACGCCTGAATTTCTTTTTAAAAATAATATAAAAGGACTTTTACTTGATCTTGACAATACTCTTACAACCCATGATAATCCTGTTCCCGGTAAAGGCGTCGAGGAGTGGCTGAAGGAAATGAAAAGCTTCGGCATAAAGTTAATTATAGTATCCAACAATCATCCGGAAAGAGTAAAGCCTTTTGCGGACATGCTGGGGCTTAATTTTATAAGCGAGGGAAAAAAACCGTTATCAAGCGGCTTCAACCGGGCTCAGGTGAAATTGGGGATACCCTTTTCACAGCTTGCGGTTGTAGGCGACCAGATTTTTACGGATATGCTTGGGGCAAATCTTAAAAATATCAGAGGAATTTTTGTTTTCCCTATTGAGCATGAGAAAACAAGATTTTTCAAGCTTAAAAGATGGGCTGAAAAACCGTTTCTGCCGAAGCTTCAAAATAAATAATACAGACTTACTATAAATTAAAAATGGAGGAAAAATAGTTATTATGTCAGCTAAATTCGGACCTGCGGGAAACTCGGACAGCTTTTCCGCTAAATATAAATCAACTGCGGACGCTCCGTCATATCTTAAGGAACTTGGGCTTGACTGGTATGAATATCAGTGCGGGCGCGGAGTAAGGGTGAGCGATAAGACGGCGCAGACTGTTCGTTCAGCAGCGGAGCAAAACGGTATTGGACTTTCTATTCATGCTCCGTATTTTATATCTCTTTCTTCAGTTGAGGAAGAAAAACGTGAAAACAGTATAAAATACATATTACAGAGCTGCGACGCGGCAATGCGTATGGGTGCGGACAGAATAGTAATTCACAGCGGTTCGTGTTCAAAAATAAGCCGTGAGGAAGCGCTTGAGCTTGCTAAGGAAACGCTAATTAAAGCAAGAAAACAGGCTGTTGAACAGGGCTTTGAGGCTATACACTTTTGTCCCGAAACAATGGGAAAGGTAAACCAGCTTGGAACGCTTGAGGAAGTATTAGAGCTTTGTAAACTGGACGAAACCTTTATTCCCTGCATAGATTTCGGGCACCTGAACGCTAGAACCTTCGGCGGAATTAAAACAGCCTCAGATTATGAAGCTATGATTGTCAAGGTTGCCGACGCCATAGGTGAGGACAGGCTTAAGATGTTTCATAGTCACTTTTCTAAAATTATGTATACAAACCCCGGAGGAGAAAAAAAGCATTTGACGTTTGAGGATAAGGAATATGGACCGGATTTTGAACCATTGATGGAAATTATTTCAAGGAAAAATCTTTCTCCGGTATTTATCTGCGAAAGCGCCGGAACTCAGGCAGAGGACGCATTGACTATGAAACAATGCTATACGGGTTTTAATCAGAAAGGATAATGACAATGAAAAAGATACTTGTTATAAACGGTCCGAATCTTAATCTTCTCGGTGAAAGAGAGCCGGGAATTTACGGAACCGACGGATATTCTGAGCTAAGCGCCTCCGTTATGGATAAGGCGGACGAGCTGAATGTCAAATGTGAAATATTTCAATCAAATCACGAGGGCGCGATCATAGACAGACTTCATTCGGCACGGTCATATGACGGAGTTGTTCTGAACGCCGGAGCATATACCCATTACAGCTATGCTATCCGCGACGCTATATCGGCGATAAATATACCGGTTATTGAAGTACATATAAGCAACGTGTTTGCCAGGGACGAATTCAGAAAGAATTCAGTGATAGCTCCCGTATGCAAGGGAAGCGTATCAGGATTCGGTTTCGGAAGTTATCTTATGGCAATGGACGCGCTTGTAAAGTATTCTCAGGAGGCGTAAAAGATTGAATAGGATCGAAATGCTAAGCTTGCCTGATAACGCAGACTGTGCGATGATAACATCGGATACAAGCCGCCGGTATTTTACCGGTATGAAATCATCGGCGGGAATTATTTTGATTTTCAGGGACTGCGCCTATCTGCTGATTGATTTCAGGTATGTTGAAAAGGCAAGAAATACGGTTAAATGCTGTAGAGTGATTGAACAGGAAAATCTTAAGGAACAGATAACGCAGCTTATGAAAAAGCATAACGCTCACAGTATAGCCGTAGAGGCCGCAGATATGACTTTAAGCCAGATAGCTTTTTATGAGAAAAAATTTCCTGAATTTGATTTTATAAAAGATAATGAATTGAGCGATAATATAACTGTAATGAGATCGGTTAAAAGTTCAGACGAGATTGAGAAAATCAAAAGTGCGCAGAAAATTGCGGAAAAGGCTTTTGACGAAATTCTTAATTTTATAAAGCCGGGCGTAACAGAGCGTGAAATTTCTCTGGCTCTTGACGGTCAAATGCTGAAAAACGGCGCGGAAGCCCTGTCCTTTGAGACTATAGCGTTATGCGGAAGCAATACGTCCATGCCTCACGGCGTACCGTCAGAAACAGCAGTGAAAAACGGTAATTTTGTTCTTATGGATTTCGGAGCGGTCTATGACGGATACCACAGCGATATGACAAGAACAGTGTGCGTAGGTGAACCGTCTGAAAAGATGGTCAGGGTTTACGACGTGGTTTATGAAGCGCAGCTTAAAGCTCTTGCGACTGTAAGAGCTGGAATTACCGGATCGGAACTCGATCTTTCGGCAAGAAGGTTTATAGAGGACGCAGGCTTTGGAGAATGTTTCGGTCATTCGCTCGGTCACGGGGTTGGTATGGAAATACACGAGCATCCGGCTGCTTCGTCTAAATCTGAGGATTTATTGTCGGAAAATATGATAGTAACGATTGAACCGGGAATTTATTTGCCGGGTGAATTTGGAGTCAGAATAGAGGATTTCGTTGTTGTAACTGAAAAGTCATGTGAAAATTTAACAAAATGCCCTAAAAAAATGATAATTTTATAAAAGGGTATTGCAAAAAAATGAAATTTGTAGTACAATAAATTGTAAGTTATTATTATAAGCTTTTTTGGCATATTGTTTATTAATAGACAATTTTTGCTGCTTATTTCTTAAATTTCGGCGTACCGTCAGCCGCAAGGACGGTAACCGCTTTTTAGCTATTAAGCGGTGAATGGAGAGTTATATGATTTCAGCAGGCGAATTCAGAAATGGCGTTACATTTGAATTAGACGGAAACGTTGTTCAGGTTATAGAATTTCAGCATGTAAAACCCGGCAAGGGCGCCGCTTTCGTAAGAACCAAATTTAAAAATGTTATCACAGGCGCTGTTGTCGAGCGTTCATTTAATCCGACAGATAAATATCCGACGGCTTTCATTGAAAGAAAGGACATGCAGTATTCCTATAACGACGGTCAGCTTTATTATTTTATGGATACCGAAACTTATGAGCAGGTTCCGATCGGCGAGGATGTACTTGGAGATAATTTTAAGTTTGTCAAGGAAGAAATGATCTGTAAGATCTGCTCCTACAAGGGTAACGTATTTGCTGTTGAGCCTCCGACGTTTGTAGAGCTTGAGATTACTGAAACAGAGCCCGGAATAAAGGGTGATACTGCTACAAACGCTACAAAGCCTGCAACTCTTGAAACAGGTGCGGAGATAAGAGTTCCGCTTTTCATTAATGAAGGAGATAGAGTTCGCATCGATACAAGAACGGGCGAATACATGGAAAGAGCATAATTTTATTAAAATCGGCGTGCCGCCGCCTAAAATGCGGCAGGTTATTTTGAGCTGTGAAAGGAGATTCTTATGAAGCTTACTGAAAAAATGTCATATTTAAAGGGCTTGCTTGACGGTATGGAAATTGATACCACCACAAAAGAGGGTAAGGCTCTTGTGAAAATGACAGAGGTTATGCAGGAAATGGTCAACTGTGTTGACGATCTTCAGGCGCAGGTAGACGAGCTTTCTGAGCTTTGTGATATTCTGGATTCGGATTTAGGCGAGGTTGAAGAAGATCTGTATGACTTTGACGACTGCGGCTGCGATTGCGAATGTGACTGCGAAGATGAAGACGAAGATTATGACTTTGATAATGATGAGCTTTATGAGGTTTGCTGTCCTGAATGCGGAGATACTGTGATTCTGGACGAGTATATGCTCGAAGAAGGCTCAATTGATTGTCCCAACTGCGGTTCATGTCTCGAATTTGATTTTGATGATATTGAGCTTGCGGCTGAATCAGAGGAAGCAGAAACGGAAGAATAAATATTTATTTAAAAACGCCTCAATTGAGGCGTTTTATTTTTTGACAGTTCGGAAAAATCAATAGGCTAAAAAAGAATTTTGGTTTTGCCGACTTTTATTTTTACATATTGACAAAATTCGATAATAAGTGTATAATAGAATCAAGAAAAAATTTCGCCTTATCAAGAGCGGTGGAGGAACAGGTCCTGTGAAGCCCGGCAACCTAATTGTTAAATACCAAAAAAGGTGCTAATTCCTGCGGTTTATCCGAGAGATGAGGATTTTTTATAAAAATCACTGCGTTCGGAGCTCCGGACGCATTTTCTTTTAAAATACAGGTGAATATTTTCTAATTTTTTTGAAAGGAGCGACTGATAAAACAGTCGAAGGGTTATGGTTAAAAAATTTTTTACATCTGAATCTGTAACAGAAGGACATCCAGATAAAATATGCGATCAGATTTCAGACGCGGTTTTGGACGCGTTGCTTGAACAGGATCCGGATTCCAGAGTGGCATGTGAAACAGTGTGCACAACGGGTATGATTATGTGCATGGGTGAGATAAGCACCAAGGGATATGCTGATATTTCAAAGATAGCAAGACAGGTTGTAGTCGACATTGGTTACGACAGGGCAAAGTTCGGATTTGACGGCTATACCTGCTCTGTAATTACTACTATTGACGAGCAGTCCTGCGATATAGCAATGGGCGTAAACGAGGCGCTTGAGTCTAAAGAAGGCGATATGAACGACGATAATTCTACCGGCGCCGGAGATCAGGGACTGATGTTCGGCTATGCGTGTAATGAAACGCCCGAGCTTATGCCAATGCCTATATCAATGGCTCATAAGCTGGCCCTTAAGCTTACTGAAGTCAGAAAGGACGGCACTTTGAGGTATCTGCGTCCTGACGGCAAAACGCAGGTTACAGTTGAATATGACGGCGATAAGCCTGTAAGAATTGAAACAATTGTTGTTTCGTCACAGCATGCGCCTGAAATTTCTCTTGAGCAGATAAAAAAGGATATAGTAGAATATGTTATAAAGCCTGTTGTTCCGAAGGAGCTGCTTGACGATAATACAAAATATTATATTAATCCGACCGGCAGATTCGTAATTGGAGGTCCTCAGGGGGACAGCGGATTGACAGGAAGAAAAATTATTGTTGACACATATGGCGGATATTCAAGACATGGCGGCGGCGCTTTTTCGGGCAAGGATCCATCAAAGGTTGACAGATCCGCAGCCTATGCGGCAAGATATATTGCAAAGAATATTGTAGCGGCGGGATTAGCGGATAAATGTGAAATTCAGCTTGCCTATGCTATCGGAGTAGCAAGACCGGTTTCAATACTTGTCGATACTTTCGGTACCGGTAAGGCTGACGAGGATAAGCTATCGGCTGCGGTGGAAAAGGTATTTGATTTAAGACCTTCCGCTATAATAAAAATGCTTGATCTTAAAAAGCCTCAGTATAGAAAGCTTGCCGCTTACGGACATATGGGACGCGAGGATCTTGGCGTTGCATGGGAAAGAACGGACAGAATTGAAGAAATAAAAAAAGCGCTGCGTGAATTATAATAAAAAAATCCTCCGTTAAATACACGGAGGATTTTTGCATGTTCTGACGCTAAAAAAAGCTTAGCTGGCTCATACCGTAACCGATTTTATAGGCTGAGATAATGTCATTCATTTTATACAGTATTCCATAGCTTCTGCATTCGTTTTCAAATAGTTTCCATAGTCTTTGAACATTTTTGCTTACGCAGATATATGAATTTCCATATGACTTTAAATATTTTTCTTTTAAATTATCTTCGGGAAAAATTTGTTTCAGTTTATTAAAATAATATTCCCGTTGATTTTGCCTTAAAGTAACGCCGAATGACGGATAAATAAATTTTCCTCCGCATTCTGCCGTTTCCCTGACTATTTCGTGAATATTTTCTTCAGCGTCCTCTATAAACGGCAGAACGGGCATCATTACAACTCCTGAAAAAATTCCGTTTTCGTTTAACTGGCTTATCGTTTCAAAGCGTTCTGAGGACGGCGAGACATTGGGTTCAAGTTTTTTACAAAGTATATCGTCAGCGGTCGTTACCGTAAGCTTGCAGATAACAGGAGAATGCTCGGCAATACTCTTTAAAATATCTATATCCCGAGTTATAAGGGAGCTTTTTGTTATTACAGAAACACCGAAGTTAAAAGCGTCTATGAGCTCAAGACTGTGTCTTGTGAGCATAAGCTCCTTCTCAAAGGGATTATAGGGATCGCTCATTGCGCCTGTTCCGATAACTCCTGAACGAACCTTTCTCTTCAATTCGTTCCTTAGAATAATAAGAGCGTCCTTTTTGGCTTTAACCATATCAAAATCGGATATATGGTAGCAGTCGCTCCTGCTGTCGCAGTAAACGCACCCGTGACAGCAGCCGCGGTAAATATTCATGTTATAATCGGTTCCAAACCATTCTGAGCTTTTACACTTTGAAAGAATTGTTTTAGCCGGAATGTATTCCATTTTCAGAATCCAAGATTTTCAGCTACAAGAATAACCTTAATTCTTCCTTTGTGTCTTTGCTTTGCGGATATAAGAAAATTGCAGCATATTCTTTCGTCTGACGAGCAGCCCGACGTTATATCTTGAGATTCTTTTGTAAATGCTGCGCATTCTCCTGATTTACTGCAATATGTGTCGCATTGAAGTCTTACGGTATTTGCAGGAGCGGCTGTCTTTTTGACGCGATTTGAGGCTTCTTCAATATTTCTTACGATTTTATTGTATCCGGCTATAATAATAACAGATTTCGGACCGTAGGCTATCGCAGCGACTCTATTGCTGTTTCCGTCTACATTATAAAGCTCTCCGTTTTCTGTAATAGCGTTAGAACTGCAAAGATAAACATCGGCGGAAAAAGATTTCCTAAATATTTCAGCCGTCTTATCAGGCGCAACGGAATTTCTGTCAAGATATATATAATCCGGAGATTTTATTATATCTGTAATTCCGCATTGATTAAGAGTGACCGATCCTCCGCTTGCTATAACGTCTCCTTTTTTAAGAAGAGATCTGACTATATCCGCGGCTTCTTCTTTGGTTTTTACCGTATATGCGGTCATATTGTTATTTTCAAGAGCATTCTTGGTTTTTTCCATTCTTAGTCTTATTATTTCATTAACTGCGTTTTCCATTTTATATCCTCCGTTTTTCTATTATTTTGTAAAGGGGACGTTCCAGGAACGTCCCCTCTGATTAATTTAGCATTTGCTTTTTAAGACTATTCAGCCTTGATCTTGAACGGATCATAACGTTTATAGGCCTTATCATTTTTTACAACTTCATATTCCTCGCCCCATGAGTCCAGCATATCCTGCAGATCGTCTGAAAACATCTTGTATCTTACGCTGTCGACGTTTGATTCGGACCATAGGTCGTCTTCGTCCATTCGCTCGGTAATATCAAGTCTTACGATAACATACATTGTATCTTCGTCCTCGACTATTTCAGGAACTCCTGTTTTTGCGTCGTTAAAAATCCAGTCATATATTTCCTTTGATGGCTTATAGTTTGATTCGTCAGGCTCTTCTTCAGCCCCTTCAGCGGTCGTCACAACCTGAATAATCGTTTCATTTGCATAAGGATTGGTGGTTGTTGATGTTGTTTCTTCATTATCGCTTTCGGGCGCAGTCGTAACGGCTTCATCCTCTGTACTGCTTGTGCTTTCCGTTGCTTCCGTATTTTCAGTATTATCAGACGCTTCATCGTCGGATTCCGTAGTTGTAGTTTCAGTTTCAGGTTCAGTTTCAGGCTCCGTTGTAGCTTCGGTGGTTTCTTCTCCCGATGATTCGGCAGCTTTATCAGCTACATAATCGTCGTATTCTTCCTGAAATTTATCGAATTCCTCCAGCATGGCTTCTTCGCTGTCAGCCGATTCGGCTCTTTTAAGAAAGTCCTTCGCCATATCCTGCAGTTCCTTTTTGCCTGCCTCGTCAAGATCGTTTCCCTCTGAATCATGCATATCCATATCTACAAATTTAACTCTGGCGTTGTTTTCGGTATAGAAATCCTTTAGCTGATCTTCCGTTACGTTTTCACTTCCGCCCTCGCCGTAATATGCTTTGAAGATGGCGTCGCTCTTATAGCTTGAAGTCATAATTTCCTTAATTGAATCTTTGCTTATACCGTTTTCGGTAAACATATCTTCGTTATTTTGCCAACTGGATTCAACATATTCGTCAATTTCATCAAGCTCGTCCTGCGTCAGGGATAGCTCAAGCTCATCAAAATGCTTCATAACCGCTACATGGTCGACGCAGCTTTCAGTCGTTTTATCCTTAACGAAGGTGAGAAAATCCTTACCCTCGATTTTGATTTTCTTTAGGGACTTTTCATCACTGACGTCAAGATTTTCATCCTGCTTTGCGGCAAGATTTTTAGCTTCTGTGAGAGCGGTATAGGAATAATAGATATAAATGCCGGCTTTAACCTGATAGCCGTCGACAGTCAGCGCATAAGCGGTATTTTTTCCGGTAGTGCAGCCGACGCTTGTAAGAATCATTACAGATGAAATTGCAGCCGCAATGATCCTCTTGAATTTTTTCAGCATTATTTTAAACCTCCGTAAAATAATTATAATCCTTAAAAAACGGGACTTTTAAATATAATTATACTATATTACTTTTATTAAGTCCATACCTTTTACAGCTTTTTTCTAAATTTTCATAAAATTTTCAGAATAAAATCGGGGAAAAGCGTTAAGAATGTGCTATAATATAAATAAAAAAAGGTGGATATTCATATGAAAGCATTGATTACCGGTGCAAGCTCCGGTATAGGAAGAGATATGGCAAGATATCTTTCCTCTCTCGGCTGGGAGCTTGTTTTGACCGCCAGAAATATCAGCAGTCTCCGAAAGCTTTCTGCTGAGCTTAAAACAAAGACAGAAATAATTCCGCTGGATCTTGCCGATGAAAAATCCGTTTTTGAGCTTTATAAACGTTGCTCGGGAAAAAACATAGATCTGCTTATAAATAATGCGGGATACGGAATTTTCGGAGAGTTTGATAAAACAAGCCTTAAAGACGAGCTTGATATGATAAATGTTAATATCAAAGCGGTTCATATATTGACTAAGCTTTTTCTCAAAGACTTTAAAAGAAAGAACCGAGGCCGTATTTTAAACGTAGCGTCAAGCGCAGGATTTATGACGGGACCGCTTCTTTCGTCCTATTATGCGTCAAAGAATTATGTTGTCAGACTTTCGCTGGCAATACATGAGGAGCTTCGTAGGTCAAAGAGCAATGTAAGGATAAGCGTTTTCTGTCCCGGACCTGTAAATACAAACTTTAACAGCAGAGCGGGAGTAAGCTTCAGCGTAAAGCCTGTTTCCAGCGAATATGCCGCAAGATATGCCGTAGACAAATGCTTAAGCGGAAAAACGGTTATTATACCGTCAATGGATATAAAGCTGGGCGTTTTCTGCGCAAGGCTATTGCCCAATAAGCTTTTATCCGCAATAACTTATAATATTCAGCATAAAAAAGAACGCGGTTAAGGCTCTTCGCTGAAATTGCCGAGAAATTTGAAATCATACAGCTCGTCCGTAAGCTCCACAAGCAGCGATTTTACCTTATCGTCGCCGACGTTTCCGGCAAAGTCAAGGAAGAATCTGACGTCAAAGCTGCCGTCCGCAATAGGGCGGCTTTCTATTTTTTCAAGATCCATATCGTTTACGAAAAACTTTGTTAAAAGACGGTAAAGACTTCCTTTGATATTAGGTATTTCAAGAGTTACGGAAATTGTTTTTGCATCCTCTGATAAACGAAAGTTTTTTGTTATGCAGATAAATCTGGTATAGTTTGGTATAACGTTTGAAATATTTCTTTTAAGTATATTCAAGCCGTATAACCGGGCGCAGTTTTCCGAACAAATAGCCCCGCATGGGCAATTAGATTCGCTTACGTATTTAGCCGCCGTAGCGGTATTTTTGGATTCCACAGGCTCGAACCCGCTGTCTCTGAGATATACGGAGCATTGCTTAAGAGCCTGAGGATGGGAATATACCTTTTTTATATCTTCAAATGCGATTCCCTTTTTTGCGGCAAGGCAATTGGTTATTTCAACCTTAACCGTTCTTGCTATAAATACATTATATTTTCTTATTAAATCATAATTCTGGGTAACCGAGCCAGCCGTAGAATTATGTATAGGAATAATACCGTATTCTATTTCACCCTTTTCAACGGCTCTGAAAACGTCCTCAAATTCACTGTAAAAGCTTATTTCATTTTCCGGAAATAATTTTCTTGCGGCAGTTTCTGAATTTGAGCCGGAGGTTCCCTGACAGCCTACCATGCCGCCTGAGCTCATGTTCAGCGGAACAGGCTCTAGAAATTCTCTGCCCTTCAGCAGCGCTTGCTGCTGGAGGCATTTGCTGATATCCATAATTTCAGTGAAAAGCGCGGTTGTAGCCCCCTTTAATTCTTCCGGGCTTTCTGCTCTTACTCTTTTTATTATTTCCTTTTCACGCTGAGACTGGAATATTTGCATACCGTTAGCTTTCTTATAAAGAGCGACGTTTCGGCAAAGCTCCATTCTTTTTTCAAATGCCTTTAGAATTTCCTTATCCAGGGAATCTATTTCATCCCTTAAAGCGTTTAAATCCATATCGGAATTCCTTTCAGTTTTAATCCTTATTTCAATTAGTATTATACATAAATTTACGCTGAAAATCAAGTTTGGAAGATTTATCAGCTTATTTTCCTTATTCCATTTAATAAAAAAACTAAAAAAACAACTTAATTCACATATTTCTATTGAAACTTTGATGCATTATATGCTATAATAAAATATAAATATATTTTTGGAGGAGTTTGTTTGCGTATACTTGGAATAGACCCGGGTTATGCTATAGTCGGCTTCGGTATTGCTGATTATTCGGGCATGAATTTCGCTCCGCTTGAATACGGAGCGATTCTTACGGAGGCTCACACCGATTTTCCGCGGAGGCTTAAAAGTATAGCCGACGATATAGATTATATCTTAGAAAAATTCTCTCCCGATTGTATGTCTATTGAAAAGCTGTTTTTTACAAATAATCAGAAAACCGCCATAGACGTGGCTCAGGCGCGCGGAGTAGTAGTGCTTTCCGCCGTAAGACACGGCGTCCCGGTTTTTGAATATACGCCGCTGCAGGTAAAGCAGGCTGTCGTAGGGTACGGAAAGGCGGAAAAAAAGCAGGTTATGGATATGACAAGGCGTATATTGAAGCTTGAACAAATACCTAAGCCCGACGATGCCGCCGACGCGCTGGCTCTTGCCATATGTCACGGTCATTGCTGCAAAGGAATAAGAAAATAATTATACGGAGTTAAAATAAAAATGATATATAGTTTAAGAGGTACTCTTATACATAAAGAGCCGTTTCTGGCCGTCATTGAATGCGGCGGAGTCGGTTATGCGTGCAGAACCACATGCTCAACCTCCTCGCAGCTCGGAGCGGTAGGAAAGGAAATTAGTCTTTATACATATTTATATGTAAGGGAGGATAATATTGAGCTTTTCGGCTTTTATACTACTCAGGAGCTTAGCTGCTTTAAAATGCTCATTACAGTTTCGGGAGTGGGGCCGAAAGCTGCGCTTGCTATTCTGTCAGATACGGATTCGCAGAGGTTTGCGCTTACTATCGCTTCCGGGGACAGTAAGGCGTTTACTAAAACCAAGGGGGTAGGTCCGAAGCTCGCACAGCGAATTGTATTGGAACTTAAGGATAAAATAGCAAAAGAAACCTCGTCTAAGGAGCTTGCCGAGGGCTTCAGAATACCTGAAGCGCCTTCAGGAGATAACGTGTCGGAGGCTATGTCTGCGCTTATGGTTTTAGGATATACTCAGGCGGAGGCGGCTTCAGCGGTTTCAAAAATCGACAGCTCTCTCGATTCGGGAGAGATTATTAAGCGTGCCCTTAAGATTATCGGCAGTCAGATGAAATAACGGGAGATTAAATTGATAGAAACAGGAGATATTGAGTTTGAAGGAAGAGCGGTAGCTCCCGAATATTCGGAAGCGGATACCGAAACGGAGTTTACTCTCCGTCCTCAGACGTTGCAGGAATATATTGGACAGGATAAGGTCAAGGAAAATCTTGCGATTTATATAGAAGCGGCAAAGCGCAGGGGGGAACCGCTTGACCATGTACTGCTTTACGGTCCTCCGGGATTGGGAAAAACAACTCTTGCCGGAATAATAGCTCATGAAATGGGCGCGAATTTAAGGATAACAACAGGTCCGGCAATTGAAAAGCCGGGGGATCTGGCCGCTCTTCTTACTAACCTTTCAGCTAACGACGTATTATTTATTGACGAGATACACAGACTTTCCAGAGCAATTGAGGAAATTCTATATCCTGCGCTTGAGGATAACGCGCTTGATATAGTTATAGGAAAGGGACCGTCGGCTCGTTCTATAAGAGTCGATCTCGAAAGGTTTACTTTGGTGGGCGCTACCACGCGGGCAGGGCAGCTTACGTCGCCTCTCCGCGATAGATTCGGAATAGTTCAGCGTCTTGAGCTTTATACTCATGAGCAGCTAAGCGATATTATCAGAAGAAGCAGCTCCATACTGGGAATTCCGTGCAGCTGCGACGGAGCGGACGAGATTGCTAAACGCTCAAGAGGAACTCCGAGAATAGCCAACAGACTGCTTAAACGTGTAAGAGATTTTGCCGAGGTTATGGGCGACGGCGAAATAACCTCGGAAATAGCGTCTATTGCGCTCAACAGGCTGGAGATTGATTCTTTGGGGCTTGACAGTCTTGATAAGAGAATGCTTACAATGCTAATAAAAGGATATAACGGGGGTCCGGCGGGACTTGAAACGCTTGCGTCTGCAATCGGCGAGGAGGCCGTTACGCTTGAGGACGTGTGCGAGCCGTTTTTAATGCAGCTTGGATTTCTTGCCAGAACCCCTAGAGGCAGAGTTGCTACAAACCTGGCGTACGCCCATCTTGGGTTTGAAAAGGATCGGGACGATGATGAAAGCGGTCAGCTAAAATTATAAATTCTTAAGGAGATATATGACAAATGGGTAGACTATTCGGAACAGACGGAGCAAGAGGAGTTGCCATAACCGAGCTTACATGCGAAACTGCAATGAATATCGGAAGAGCAGCGGCTATAGTGCTTACAAAAAGAACGAAACACAAGCCGACTATTTTTATCGGTAAGGATACAAGAATTTCATCGGACGTATTGGAAGCGGCTCTGGCTTCCGGCATTTGCTCTGTCGGAGCTAACGTTCAGATACTGGGAGTAGTTCCCACACCTGCGGTAGCGGCTCTCGTTCAGCAGAAAAAGGCTGACGCGGGCGTTATGATCTCGGCTTCTCACAATAGCTTTGAATTCAATGGAATAAAGCTGTTTTCCTCTGACGGCTATAAGCTTTCGGATGATATAGAGGAAGAAATAGAAGAGCTTATTCTTGATAAGCCGCAGGATATGAAGCTTGCGGCCGACGGTGAAGTCGGAAGAATAACTTATTACCGTGACGCCCAGTCCGACTACATAAGATATATTATGAAATGTATAAAGGGAAATTTGACCGGACTCAGAATTGCGCTTGACTGTGCGAACGGCAGCGCTTCTGCAACTGCAAAAAGGCTTTTTGAAGGACTTGGAGCGAGCGTATATGTAATAAACGCTTCTCCTAACGGCGTTAATATAAATGAGAACTGCGGTTCAACCCATATAAATAATTTGATGCAGTTTGTAATTGATAAAAAGTGTCATGCCGGTTTGGCGTTTGACGGAGACGCCGACAGATGTCTTGCGGTTGATGAAAAGGGCGAGCTTGTAGACGGCGACAAGCTTATTGCAATTTGCGCTAAGGCCTATAAAGAAAAGGGAAAGCTTAAAAAGGATACCGCCGTCGTGACTGTTATGAGCAATTTAGGATTTACCTATTTCGCCAGAAATAATGATATAAAAATGCAGACTACTAAAGTTGGAGACAGATATGTTCTTGAAAGAATGCTTGAGGGCGGATATAATCTGGGCGGAGAACAAAGCGGTCATATTATTTTCCTTGATGAAGCGAATACCGGCGACGGTCAGCTCTCAGGAGCAAAGGTGCTTGAAATACTTGCTGAATCGGGATTGAAGATGTCTGAGCTTGCTTCGGTTATGGAGCATTTTCCTCAGGTTATGATAAATGTAAAAATCAGTCCCCGTAACAGAGAGGTATGGAAGAACGACAGTCAGATAACCGATCTTATAGAAATGTATGAAAATGAGCTTGGCGACGGCGGAAGAATACTTGTAAGAGAAAGCGGTACAGAGCCGCTTATAAGGGTAATGCTTGAGGGGCGTGATTTTAAGCAAATCAACAGCTTTGCAGTAGCTATTGCCGATAAAATCAGAGAAAGAACAGGAAAATGAAAATCACGGTTATAAACGGTCAGAATCATAAGGGTTCAACCTATAACATGGGAAAGATACTTGCGGATAAGCTGTCGGACGATGTTACGGAAATTTTTCTGCCGCTCGATTTCGGCGAATTCTGCTGCGGATGTAATAATTGCTTTGGAAAAAGCGAAATGCTATGTCCTCACTACGAAAAGCTTAGGCCTATAACGGAGGCAATTGACAGGGCGGATGTTTTGATTTTCACCTCGCCTGTTTATGTTTATCACTGTACCGGCGCTATGAAATCATTTCTTGACCATTACGGCTGGAGATGGATGGTTCACCGTCCCGAGGAAAAAATGTTTTCAAAACAGGCGGTAATACTTTCAACTGCCGCCGGCGCCGGTATGAAATCCGCTAATAAGGATATAAAAGACAGTATGTTTTTCTGGGGCATAGGCAGAATCTATACCTATGGGACCGCTGTTAAGGAGGTTTCATGGGAAAGAGTCAAGGAAAAGAAAAAGGGCGATATAAATAAAAGTCTTGAAAAAATCGCCGAAAAGGTTAAATACAGAAACGGCAGGATTAAACCCTCCGTAAAAACAAAAGCGCTTTTTTATTTTATGAGTAAGCTTCATAAAAAGGGATTTTTCCCTGTCGATGATGAATACTGGAAAGAAAAGGGCTGGTGCGGAAAGGTCCGGCCGTGGAAAAATAAACAGTAAAGGAATGCAGTATATGCGTATAGCGGATAACTGGACAGAATACCGGATTATTGATACCACATCTCAGGAAAAGCTTGAATCATGGAACGGTATTCTGCTTATTCGTCCCGATCCACAGATAATATGGAAAACTTCGCATAAATCCCCCTTGTGGGACAGGGCTCAGGGACATTATCACCGATCTTCGTCCGGAGGGGGAAAGTGGAGCTTTACCAAAAAACCGCCGGAATCATGGGAGATATCTTACGGGGAACTAAAATTCAACATAAAGCCGACCGGCTTCAAGCATACCGGACTTTTTCCTGAACAGGCGGTAAACTGGGACTTTATGATGGATAAGATAAAAAACGCCGGACGTCCCGTAAGCGTAATTAATCTGTTTGCTTATACAGGAGGGGCCACACTGGCCTGCGCAAAAGCCGGAGCCAGCGTTTGCCATGTCGACGCGTCCAAGGGAATGGTCAACTGGGCAAGAGAAAACGCTGCGCTTTCGGGACTTGCTGATAAGCCGATACGCTGGCTGGTGGACGACTGCGGAAAATTTATTGAAAGAGAAATCAGGCGGGGCAGAAAGTATGACGCGATTATAATGGATCCGCCAAGCTACGGCAGAGGGCCCGGCGGAGAGGTATGGAAGCTTGAGGACGGTATTTTTGATTTGGTAAAGCTTTGTGCGGGAGCTTTAAGCGATGATCCGTTGTTTTTTCTTATAAACAGTTATACGACCGGACTTTCGCCGTCAGTAATGGGATATATATTAGGTGAAACGGTATGCTCAAAATACGGCGGAGAAGTATCGTTTGATGAAATTGGTCTTCCGGTTGAAAAGAGCGGACTTTGTCTGCCTTGCGGTTCGACGGCTATATGGCAGAAAGGCTGAATATGGAGAATTTTGCTAAGGCTGAAAAGCTGGTATTCAGATACGGAGAGGAAGAATCTCCGGTTCTTGATAATATTGATCTGGTCTTTAAGGAGGGAGAGTTTACCGCAATTTTAGGTCACAACGGCTGCGGTAAATCTACCTTTGCCAAGCACCTGAACGCTATATTGCTTCCAAGTGGGGGAAGAGTATATATAGACGGAATAGACACTAAAGACGAAAGCCGTATTTTCGATGTCAGGCAAAAGGTTGGAATGGTGTTTCAGAATCCGGATAATCAGATAGTTGCAACCATCGTTGAGGAGGACGTTGCTTTTGCTCTGGAGAATTTAGGAGTTGAGCCGGCAGAAATACGCAGACGTGTAGACGAAGCTCTCAGGGCTGTAAATATGTATGAATACAGGCTTCATTCGCCTCATCAGCTTTCAGGCGGACAGAAGCAGAGAGTCGCTATTGCCGGAATAATAGCTATGCGACCTAAATGCATAGTAATGGACGAGCCGACGGCAATGCTGGATCCGGCCGGCAGGAAAGAGGTAATGGCAACTGTTAGAAGACTTAATGAGGATTACGGTATTACCATTATACTGATAACTCATTACATGGAGGAAGCGGCGCAGTGCCGCAGGGTAATCGTAATGGATAAGGGAAGGGTTTTACTGGACGATACGCCGAGAGAGGTTTTTTCAAGGGTGGAATTGATAAAGTCGGTAGGACTTGATGTTCCTCAGGTAACGGAGCTTGTATATGAGCTGAATCAATACGGACTGGAGCTTGACGGCCACATAATAACTGAAGATGAATGCGCCGATATGCTTATTAAGCTGATTTCATAAATATCTTCGGAATCTAAGAGGAGTTTTAATTTTGGCGATATTAAAAACAGAAAATCTGACTTATGTTTACAGTCAGGGAACGCCGTTTGAAAAAACGGCTGTGAATAATGTGAGTATTGAAATAGAAAAGGGAGAATTTACGGGGATTATCGGACATACAGGTTCAGGCAAGTCCACGCTTATTCAGCATTTCAACGGACTGCTTAAGCCCACGTCGGGCAGGATATATCTTGACGGTCAGGATATCTGGGAGGATAAATCAAAAATAAGACAGGTAAGATTTCGGGTTGGGCTGGTTTTTCAGTATCCGGAATATCAGATATTTGAGGAAACCGTTTATAAGGATATTGCGTTTGGACCGAAAAATATGAGGCTCAGCGAGCACGAAATAGACAGGCGCGTCAGACAAACCGCCGCCGCGGTAGGAATTTCGGAGGAGCTTCTCGGCAAATCTCCATTCGAACTGTCCGGCGGAGAGAAAAGACGTGTGGCTATAGCGGGAGTAATGGCTATGGAGCCGGAGGTACTTATACTGGACGAGCCTACCGCAGGTCTGGATCCTAAGGGCAGGGGCATTATTCTGGAGCAGATAAAGGAATATCACAGGAATATGGGCTGCACCGTTTTGCTGGTTTCTCACAGCATGGAGGATGTTGCCAGATATGCGTCTAAAATCCTTGTTATGAACAAATCGGAGATATTTTGCTACGGAAAAACCTCGGACGTATTTAAGCAGTCTGATGAAATAGAGAAAATAGGACTTTCTGTTCCTCAGATCACAAGAGTTTTTAATTTAATGAGAAAAAAGGGAATTGATATTGAAAATGACGTTTATACTGTCAAATACGCCAAGGAAAAAATACTTGAATATTTAAAAAGCGGAGGAAAGCTGTAATGATAAAGGATATTACATTAGGACAGTATTTTCCCGGAAGCAGCGTCGTGCATAATCTGGACGCCAGATTCAAGCTTGTTATTACGTTACTTTTTATTATAATGCTCTTTATCGGCGGCAACACCATATGTCTTGAGGTCGGTACGGTTTTTACGGCAACGGCGCTGCTGTGCTCTTCTATACCGTTTAAAATGATAGCTAAAAGCCTGAAGCCTATACTGCCGATACTGTTGTTTACGACGATTCTTAATTTATTTATGATTACCGGCGGTATACCGCTGTTTCAATGGAAGTTTATATCAATTACAGACGAGGCGGTAGAAACTTCGGTTTTTATGATAATAAGAATACTTCTCCTGATTGCGGGAACCTCCCTTCTGACATACACAACCTCTCCGGTATCGCTTACCGACGCTATTGAAAGACTTCTGAGTCCTCTTAAAAGATTTAAGCTTCCTGTTCATGAACTTGCAATGATGATGACCATTGCTCTTAGATTTATTCCGACATTGATTGAGGAAACGGATAAGATAATGTCTGCTCAGAAGGCGCGAGGCGCGGATATGGAGGGCGGCGGAATCAAGGAAAAGGTGAAGTCCGTTGTGCCTGTGATAGTGCCGTTGTTTGTATCGGCAGTGAGAAGAGCCGGAGAGCTTGCGACTGCCATGGAGTGCCGTTGTTACCGAGGCGGAGAGGGAAGAACCAGAATGAAGCAGTTAAAAAGCGGAATAGCCGATTATATTTCTCTGGCTATAACGTTGTTTTTTCTTGCCGTTGTAATTTTTATTAATGTTATTGACTGAGAAAGGGCTGACATATGAATAAAGGAAAGCTAAAAACTGATCGAATAAAAAATAAAACGGGAAAACCAAATCCTCTGCTTTATAACAGAAAAGGCGAAACGAGGGTATTTCTTATTCTTTCGTTCATACTGCCTTTTTTAATAATTTGGATATTTTTTATACAAAGCGAGGTACATCCCTTCGGCGATAAGCAGATACTTGTAACAGATTTATGGCATCAGTATTATCCGTTTTTCAGGGTTGAGCATGAAAAACTTCAGAGCTTTTCCTCTATGCTTTATTCATGGGATACGGGAATGGGAACGAATTTTATTTCCCTTTTGTCTTATTATGCGGCAAGTCCGCTGAATTTGCTTTCAGTATTTTTCCCTATCGAATATTCAAGGGAAGCGCTGACGCTGTTTTTAACTATAAAGATTGGCTGCGCCGGTCTTTTCTTTGCGGTATTTTTAAAGCACACATTCAATAAAAATGATATTTCAATAACCGCCTTTGCGCTATGCTATGCTCTTTGCAGCTACATCATGGGATATTACTGGAACATAATATGGATAGACACAGTCGCTTTGCTGCCGCTCGTCGTATTGGGAACTGTAAAGCTTTTTAAAGAAGGGAAATATAAGCTTTATGCTATATCCTTAGCTCTTTCGCTGTTATCAAGTTTTTATATCGGACTTTTTACCTGTATATTTACGGTTATGGTTTTCGGCGCGCTTGTAATAGCCGATTGGCACAGCTTCAGACATTCGCTTCGCAGGCTTGGACAGATTGCGGGAGCTACCGTTATAGGAATCGGTATGGGAGCAGCGGTATTACTGCCGGCGTTTCTGGGACTTCAGCTTACCAACAGTGTGGACAATAAATTTCCGGAAACTATAACGTTTTATGAAAACTGGCTTAAAATGATATCAAACGTTATCGGTTTTCATGAACCGACTGCAAAAGAGGGACTTCCTAATTTTTACTGCGGAATGTTTGCCGTGGTTCTTCTTGGAGTGTTTCTGCGTTCGTCCAAAATTAAAATACGGGAAAAAATAATAACGGTTGTATATCTTGCGTTTATTATTGTAAGCTGCAATATGAACGTTTTGAATTATATGTGGCACGGATTTCATTTTACTAATATGCTGCCGTATCGTTTCTCTTTTCTTTTATCATTTATCCTTCTTGCCACGGCATACAGAGCTTACATTGTGATGAGGGAAGAAGCGAATATATTTGATGTGATAGCAATGTCTGCAATGGCGTTTATTATTGCCGTTATATCCTACAGGGATCAATCTGAAAAGGCGTTGCTTTCAAGCGTGATCGTATGTTTTATATTCGTTGCCATAATGTTTGTCTATGAAAGAAAGCTCATTAACTCTAAGATTTTAAATTATGTTGTGTTCGCAGTATGTCTGGTGGAAATGGGCATTAATGCAAATACGGGAGTTAAGACGGTAACAGTAACCGGATACAGCAATTATCCGAGAAACAGCGAAAGCGTTTCGGACCTGATCGGCTCTGTAGAATCTGAAGATAACGGCTTTTACAGAATAGAAACCATGTCCAATTATACAATCAACGATCCGGCTCTTTACGGATATAAGGGAGTGTCCCAGTTTTCGTCAACAGCAAACGTCAACGTTACAAATATAATGAAGAGCCTGGGACTTCAGGCTTCGGCCGCAGGCAACAGGTATTATTACAATCAGAATACGGCTGTTATAAATATGTTTTTAAACCTTAAATATCTCATATCTCACGACAGCTATTCCGGCGACCTGACATATTTGGATCCGCTGGCTTCTAAAGACGGTGTTTCAATTTATGAAAACAATCATTATCTTCCCATAGGCTTTGCGGCGGAAAGCAGTATCAGCGAATACAAGGGCGAATCATTTATCCAGTTTGATAATCAAAACGAATTATTCAGACTGGCAACCGGTATAGAAGAAGACGTTCTGACCAGAGTAGATATAAAGGACGTAGGGCACAAAGGGCTTAACGTTATCAAGTCGGGCTACGGAAATTACAGCTATCAGTACAGCGCTCCGGACGACGGAAGCGAGGATTGTTATCTTAAATTCAATTATACGGTTCCGGACGACGGTCCGCTTTATGTAACATTTGATTTCGGTGAAATAAAGAACGTAAGAATAAAGGTCGGAGATTCTGTTATGCGCACTCACAGCTCCGGAAAATATATGGATATTTTTGCGGCGGGAGACTTTAATGCGGGAGACGTCGTATCGTTTCAGGCTGACGCTAAGGATCAGAAAAACGGCAGCGGAACTATTTATGTGTATCAGATAAACAGCGATGTATTTGAAAGAGGATACCGGAAGCTTTTGGAAGGCGCTCTTAACGTTACCAAATATGACGATACTATTATTAAGGGAAATATAATTGCTGAGGACGACTGTCTAATGTATACTTCCATTCCGTATGACGGCGGCTGGAAGGCTTATGTCGACGGCAAGGAGACGGAAGTTCAGTCAATTAAAAATGCATTTGTATGTGTTCCTATGTCGGCGGGGGAACATACTGTTGAATTAAGGTACTGTCCTCCGGGTTTTGTTGTAGGCGCAGTGATTTCAATTTTGTCAGTAGCTACGCTTGTACTGCTTTGGATTTTTGTGCCTAAGGTTAAAAAGAAAAGGTTTATGTCAGGAGAAGGAACGGCTGAAAATAAATGAGAAATCTCAAGGTTATGATGGCTTATAGGGGAACTGCGTATCATGGCTTTCAGAGACAGGATAATGCTCTGACTGTTCAGGAGGTTGTGGAACGGTATGTTTCCAAGGTTTTAAATCATAAATGTATTATAAACGGGTGCTCAAGAACGGACGCCGGAGTACATGCAAATAATTATTGCTTTTCGGTGCTGACGGAAAGCAATATACCGGCTAAAGGCTTTGTAAGGGGCGTAAATGGGGAACTTCCTGATGATATATCAATACTTTCATGCGAGGATGCGCCGCTTGATTTTCATGCAAGATTTTCATGCAGGGCCAAGGAATATATTTATCTTATTCACAACAGCGAAAGTAAAAATCCCTTTACTACCGATCTGGAGTATCATTACCGACGCCCATTTGACGCGGAGCTGGTGTCTTACGCGGCTAAAAGCTTTGTCGGTACGCATGATTTCGCCGGCTTTTGCTCGAATTATGACGGAAAGCAGAACACAATCCGTACTATAGAGAAATTTGACATAGTAATTAATGGTGAATCGGTTAAAATGCTTGTAAAAGGCGACGGTTTTCTGTATAATATGATTAGGATTATCGTCGGTACTCTGCTTTCGGTAAACGAAGGCAAAATTAAGCCGGACGATATAGACGGAATTATCAAGTCAAGAAACCGTCTGCTTGCAGGCAAGACGGCACAGCCCCACGGGCTGTATCTCAACAGGGTGTTTTATTGAACTGAAAGGGACTTTAATGGACAGATACACAAGGGACGTTGACATTGTTCTTCTGAGAAAAAGAAAAAAAAGACGTCGGCAGCTCATTAAATTTACAGCTTTTATGTTTATCGTCGGAACTGCCGTAATGCTTTATTCGAAAAGAGATGTATGGTTCCCGAAGCTTGAGGGAATAGGAAGCAGGTTTCAGAGCGTAAAATCAAACGGAGAGCTTGCGGAGGGAAACTTCCCTCTTAGTATTTCCGGAGGCATTGATTATCAGACCGGAAACCTAAACGGATATCTTGCGATATTAAGCGACGCATATTTATACATATATAACGATAACGGCGAGCTTTATGAAGAAAGACAGCACGCTTATTCAAACGCTATGCTTCAGACTGCCGGAAAAAAAGCGATGGTATATGAAAGCGGAGGTAATCGTTTCAGAGTTGAAAGCAGGAGCAAAATAATATATTCCAAAAAGCTTGAGGACAATATAATTTTTGCCCGCCTGAGCGATGACGGAAGAGCCGCTGTTATAACAAGCTCGGAAACTTATATCTGCCGGCTGATAGTATACGATGAGTCTGGGGAGGAAATCTATACTCGAAACTGCGTTGAACGGGTAACTGATCTTGCGTTCAACGAAAAGGCGACCGGCTGTGTTCTTGCGACTGCCGACGCCGGCGGAGGTTATGTATATTCTAAAATAATTTCAGTTTCATTCGATTCCAAAAAGGATAACTGGGTATCTGAGCCGCTGGATACATTGTGTCTTAAGCTTTACGGAGGCGAAAGCGGTATACTGGTAATCGGAGATACTAAATACGCATATTATAATAGCAAGGGCGAAATGCAGAAGGAATATGAATATCCGGCCAAATTGATTGATTGGGATTACCAAAACGGTAAAACAGCATTGCTTTTTCAGAATGAGACTAAAAGATTAAGCTATATAACTACTGTTGACAGTGAAAATAAAGAACCGAATTATTCTGAATTTGAAAATAATAACGCGAAATGTATCCGTATTATAGACGGACATGTTTGCGTTCTCGGAAAGGACGGCATAACGCAGTATAATTTCAAGGGGGGGAGCGAAAAAAAGATAAGCTCCGAGGGCTCCTATGAGGAAATGATTTATATAGACGATTATATCTTCCTTTTAGGCTATGACAGAATTGACAGAATTGATTATAAGAGCTGAAGAATGAGGCGATAAAGAATGGGAACGAATTTCTGGTGGATATATGATATTGTTTCTGCCGCAGTCGTTATACTGAGTATATGCGCCTGCGCTAAAAGGGGATTTTCTAAAATACTGATAATGATAATCGGGTGCGTTGTTTCAATATGGCTGGCCGCTGTTATCAGCAGCAGGTGCTCGGATTTTATCTATGATAAATTTATTAAAAAGACGAGTACGGAGGCTGTCGGGGACGCTATCGAAAGATACGATCCGGCACAGTCCGTAAGAGAAGCTATAGAGGATCAGGGGTACGGGGCAGTTCTTGAGGACAGCCGTGTCAGAAAAATACTCGAGTCAGAAGATTCGATAGAAATGCTCTATGAGTATACCAATCAGGCAGCCGGAACAGTCGTAGATACTCCGGATAACTTTGCCGATACATTGACAGCCGGATTTACAGAGCTTTTTGCAAAACAGTTAGGCGGCAAGCTTCCCCCGTATGTTACCCATGAGCTGATAAAAAGAATTTCCGGAAATAACGAGCTGTTTGTTAAAACTACCGAGATGATACTTAAAAATCCCGACAGCGTTCCTTCATATATAGAAGAAAACTATATAAGAAAACCGGCTTTGAAGCTTGTCAAGGCGTTTGTGTTCCTTATCAGCTATCTTATTTTAATGACCGTTATAAGAGTTGTTATTAACAGGACGTTCAGATTCGGCTTGCTCAACGGCTATGACAGACTTGACAGATTTGCCGGAGGATTGCTGGGAGTCGTTTATGCGGCGGCTGTGCTGGTAGTTATAGCCGTGGCTGTTAAGATAATGATAAATGTAGCTGAAAGCGACGGCTCATTTTTAAGCTATGAAACCGTTGAAAAGACAAAGTTCTTTAAATATATATTTAACCGGATTCAGTAGTATGACCTGATAAAAGCTATACCTGAAGCGACAGAATAAAACAGAAAGGAGCATCGCCTTTTTAGGCGTGGTGTGAAGATTATGGTATTATGCAGCAGATGCAAAAAACGTCCTGCGGTTGTTTTTATTACATCAATGCACGGAAGTGAAAAGAAAAATGAGGGACTATGTATGCTTTGTGCAAAGGAAATGAATATACCGCAGGTATCCGAATATATGGAGCAGATGGGAATTACCGACGACGATATAGAGCAGATGTCCGATCAGATGATGGAGCTTATGGACGGCGACGGCTTTGAAATGGGCGGAGCCGGCACGCTGCCTCCGTACATACAGAATCTACTCAACGGGCAGTTAGGGGATATTAAAAAGAACGAATCAGGAGATTCAAATCCTCCCGCTGCAAGGAAATCTAAGCAGGGTTCCGCCAAAGCGGAGGATACAAAGAAGAAGAAAAAAAAGGAGCTTAAATTTCTTGATAATTACTGTACGAATTTAAGCAAAAAGGCTGAGGACGGGGAGCTTGACAATATTGTCGGACGAGATAAGGAAATTGCAAGAGTTATTCAGATTCTTTCCCGCCGTCAGAAAAATAATCCATGCCTTATAGGTGAACCGGGCGTCGGAAAAACGGCTATTGCCGAAGGTATTGCTCAGAAGATTGCCGAAGGAAACGTTCCGTTTAACCTTGCCGATAAGAAAATATACCTTCTGGATCTGACCGCGCTTGTTGCCGGAACACAGTTCAGGGGGCAGTTTGAGAGCAGAGTAAAGGGCCTTGTAAACGAAGTGAAATCCGAGGGCAACATTATACTGTTTATTGACGAGGTTCATAATCTCATAGGAACGGGCGATTCGGAGGGATCTATGAATGCCGCTAATATATTAAAGCCGGCTTTATCTCGCGGAGAGGTTCAGGTAATAGGAGCTACGACCTTCAGCGAGTATCGGAAATATATTGAAAAGGACAGCGCTCTTGAAAGACGATTCCAGCCTGTGACCGTTAACGAGCCTACAATAGAAGAAACTGTCGAGGTCTTAAAGGGTATAAAAAAATACTACGAGGCTTATCATAGGGTAAAAATAAACGACGAGCTGATAAGGGAATGCGCCGTGTTATCTGAAAGATATATACAGGATAGGTTTCTGCCGGACAAGGCTATAGATCTGCTTGACGAAGCCTGTGCATGCACATGTATCAGAACTCCGGAGCTTGCTGAATATGATGAAAAAACTAAGAAGCTTAAGGTTCTTGAGGATATGGAAAAATCCATAGAGGAGCAGAGTGAGCCTAATTATGAAGCTCTTGCAGAGGTCAAGGGAGACATTATCAGAGTGAAAAATGAATTAAGCGAGCTGGAAAAGGTTGTATCTGCCGTTCAGGTGAGTGAAAACGATATTGCCAAGGTTATTGAACTGTGGACGGGTATACCTTCTAATAAGATTGCTGAAACCGAATTTTCCAAAATGTTACGTCTTGAAGAAAAACTTAAAGAACACATTGTAGGACAGGACGAGGCGGTGCACCTGCTGTCAGAATCAATAAAGCGTACAAGAGTTCAGCTTTCCAAGCGCAGACGTCCGGCTTCGTTTATTTTTGTCGGCCCTACCGGCGTAGGAAAGACAGAGCTTGTAAAAGCGCTTTCTACAGAGATGTTTGATTCGACCGAGCCGTTGATTCGTCTTGACATGACAGAATATATGGAAAAGCATTCTGTAGCCAGAATGATCGGATCACCTCCGGGATATGTTGGCTACGACGAGGCAGGACAGCTTACTGAAAAGGTTCGCAGACATCCTTATTCCGTCGTGTTATTTGACGAAATAGAAAAGGCTCATCCTGATATAATGAATATCCTGCTTCAGATACTTGATGAAGGAAAGATAAACGACGCGCAGGGAAGAACAGTTAATTTTGAGAATACAATTATAGCTATGACGTCAAATGCAGGTTCAACCGATAAATCAACCGGAGTCGGATTTAATAAATCTGCGGAGGATATATCAAAGGAGAAGGCGATGAAATCGCTGAGAGAATTTTTACGACCGGAATTTCTGAGCCGTATTGACGAGGTTATAGTATTCAAGCCGCTTGTCAAGGAGGATTTTGAAAGAATTGCGGCGCTGATGCTGGACGAAATGAAAGAACCTCTTTCTGAAAAGGGTATTATTCTTAAATACGATAACGACGCTCTTAAGGCTGTTGCTGAAAAATCGTTTGGAAAGGTTTACGGTGCGAGAGATATTCGCAGGGTAATAAGAAAGGAAATAGAGGAGAAAATCGCCGACATAATTATTGACAGAAACGGTAAGGTTGCGGGAATAGGAATCACGTCTGAAAACGGAGAAATCAAGGTTGATTATATGTGATTTCCTTTTAAACGGAAAAAATCACATAATTTCATGCTTATCGTCTTGATTTTTTATTGAAAATGATGTATAATAAGATAACTGATTAACTTGGACGGGAGAAAAAATATGGTAAGTAACATTATAGAGGAAGTAAAAAAAGGCCTTACCGGCGATCCTCTGAAGGATATACAGTATCTTCAGGAGCAGACTGCTAAATATAAGGATAGTCCTGATTCGGCGGAAATTTTGAAAATATTGAGCGATATGTCCTTTGAGCTGCTGCCTGACGAAAGTAAAGCACATCTCAAAAACGCAATGTTTATAGGGGAAAAGCGCATTGATCAGGTTTATAATGAAATTAACGGTCTTGTGAAGGATAATAAGCTTGAAGACGCTGAAAAGCTTTTTTCGGAGATTGAAAAAAAGGCGGATAAATATTTCAGTGAAACTGAGGCAAGCAAAAAGTTTTCGTTCAGAAACAGGCTTGACGAATATATTTATACTCATATATACAAACCGAATAAAAAGTATGAGAGAACTCCTTTTGACTTCTGTCAGTATTTTTCATCATATGGTTATCTGCTTGTTGAGCAGCATAAGCCTCAGGAGGCGGTTGATAAGCTTGAAAAGGCTATAAGGTATAATCCTGTTAATGTTGAACCGAGATTTGAGCTTGCGGAGGCTTTTAAGCTCATGCATGAGCCGCAGCAGCTTTTTGCCTGTGTTAGGGATACGCTTGAAATTTCTACTACGCCTTATCATATTGCTCGCTGTTATACGAATTTAGGATATTATTGTATTGAAATCAAGGATTATGACAGCGCAGTATGTTTTTATTATGAAAGCTTAATATATGCTCAGAATGAAGCTGTAAACGGAGAGCTACAGCATATAAGAGCGATAACCGGGAAACAGGTTGTTCCTCCTACAAGAGAAGAAGTTCTTTCGGCGTTCGAAAAATATAAGATAAGGAACGGTCCGAATCCTGAGGTAGTTAACATCGCATACTCTTTGGGAAGCTATTGTATGGAGCATAATGCGCCCCCGCAGGAAACGCTGTTTTATATGCAGATCGTATATAACCTTACAAACAGTAACGAGGTCAAGGAAATTACAGAAAAATTAAACGCGCAGTTGGCTGCTCAAAGAGCCAGAAATAATTAAATTAAAAGGGACATGTTCAAAAAACATGTCCCTTATTTTAAAAGCTGTTCTCTCATAAACTGTAGAAGCTTTTTTTCACGTCTTGAAACCTGTACCTGAGTCATGGAGAGTTTTTTGGCGGTAGCGGATTGTGTGCAGCCCTTATAATATCTCATATAAATAAGCTCTCTGTCTTTTTCCTCCATAAGCTCTAAAATCTGACGAAGAGCAAGCATATCGCCGATTTCTGTGTCAGGCGCAGGTACGGCTATATCTATCTGACTTCCGCTTTCATCTGAGTTATCAGTGAGAGAAACCGGCGGAAGACTTACAGATAATGCTTCTGCAATTGTGCATTCGTCTGCGTCAAGCTGACTGCTTAGCTCGCTTAGCGTAGGCTCTCTTCCCAATTTTTTGGACATTTCTTCTCTGGCTCTTACTGTTTTAAGCGAAAGCTCCTTTAAACTCCGGCTTACTTTAACTGTGCCGCCGTCTCTGAATAGTCTTTTTATTTCGCCGAGTATTACAGGTACTGCATAGGTTGAAAATTTTACGCCTCTTTCGCTGTCGAAGGCTTCAACCGCCTTTAAAAGACCTATACAGCCTGCGGAATAAAGATCGTCGTATTCAATACCACGGCCTCTGAAACGGTTTGCGCACAGGTGAACAAGACCGAGGTTTTCTTCGGCAATGGGTTTATTCATTTTTAACTCCAAGCTTTTTTCTCATAGTTATTACAGTGCCTTTGCCAACTGTACTGCGAACGGTCAGCTTATCCATAAAGCTTTCCATAACAGCAAAGCCTAATCCGGCTCTTTCTTCAAACGGAGCGGTTGTGTAAAGAGGTTCCATAGCCTTTTTTATGTCCGGAATGCCGCAGCCTTTATCTTTGATTCTTATGTAAAGTTCATTATCGGAGAGTATTTTTCCGGTAATTTCAATAATTCCTTCAGTGTCCCTGTAAGCATGTACTATACAGTTGGTTACCGCTTCTGAAACGGCGGTCCGTATGTCCGCTATATCCTCAATCCCCGGATCCATAAGCGCTGCAAAGGCGCAGACCGCCGTTCTTGCAAAACCTTCATTCTGGGATTTGCTGACAAAACTTATTTTCATTTCATTTTCAGTATTCATTTTTATTTATATTCCCTCCTGTCCGCTGCTGATTGACGCTAAGCGGTCGATTCCTGAAAGGCGCATTACCTTTCTTATATGATTGGGCGGATTTCTGACGGTAACTTTACCGTTAAGCTCCTGCATAAGCTTATATCTTCCCATAACCAGTCCGATTCCTGAGCTGTCCATAAATCCTACGTCGGAGAAGTCGAGTATAAGTTCCTGAGGCTGATTTTCTCTGAGAGCAAAATCTATTTCCATTCTGAGATTTTTGGCGTTGTGATGATCTATTTCACCGGACAATACGGCAACCGTCCTGCTTTCTTCTTCGATTATTTTTACAGACATTTTTATCCTCCCTAAAGAAATTTTTAGATTCGGTTATATTTTTCCTGTTGGTAAAATATTATTTTTATATACAGTGTATTTATTTTTCTAATAACAGTTTAATATATTTTATGTGAGCTTTTTTGTCAGATTCAGTTGCCTGAAGAAATTAATTTTTATGTTCTGAAAACGTTTAATAATTATGTTAATGGGATATACATAATTAAATAGTATAAACAATTATAAATTGCTCTATCCTTAACAGTTTTGTTGATAATTATTTGTATGAAAGGTAGAAAATGAAAAAAACAGTTGACTATTAAACGTTTTAGTGTTATCATATAAACATAAGGAAGATCTTTCCGATTTAAAATTTAATATTTGGCAAACTTATTGAAAAGTAAGGACGCAAAGCTAAGGGTCTAAGCCGTCTAAAAACGGTATGACAGCCGGTTGCTAACACTTGTAGTTTACATTTGTTATTTTAATTGAGTTTATAGCTGCGTCTTTTTGCATGAAAAGACGCAGCTTTTATTTTATTAAAATAACGAGTGTATCCGGCCGTAATATGAAGGAGTGTTATTTTATTTATGAAAACAGTGGTAAATTCTAAAAGGATAGTTGCAGTTTTATCTGCTTTAGTAATGATATTAATGATATTTTCTAATGCTTCAGCAGAAACTTATACTTACCGGACGCTGACATATTTAGCGGGAGATGTAGACAATCTTGTAGGAGCGTCTGAGGTAAGCTTTCAGAAAATAATAAATACAACCTTTGACGCTGCTGCGTCGTCAAGGTTTTCAAGAAACGGTTATCATCTTAAATCATGGTATGTACCGTCAACAGGGGAGACGGTAGGAACCGGCTCGCAATATACTATGCCTGATCACGACATTACCTTTGTGGCAAACTGGGTTCCGGAAACATATAAAATTACTTTTACAGGTAAAGGCGGAAAAACCGATGAGGGAAGCGCTAATATTTATATTGACGCCGAATACGGAACGACTATGATTCTTCCTGAAAATCCTTTTACTTACAGCGGTTATCAGTTTAAAGGCTGGCAATATGACGGAGTAACTTATAACGCCGGAGATGAATTTGAAATACCTGCGATACTTTCCGGAGCAAAAATTGTAATTTCCGCAGTATGGTCAAAGTCCTCAAATATAGTAACCACAGCGCCTGTAACAACAGTGACAACTCAGACGACAACAGTTATAACCTCTGCTGAAACTGAAGCTACGGCTTCTGCGCCGATAATTACGTCGACAGCTACGGATGTTTCAGTAACTGCAACTGTTACTGATGTAAATAGTACAGGCAGTACATTAATTAAAAAATATGAGCTGAATGCGGAGCTTGATTTTAATGACAGTGATAAAAAAATGTATTATATCCAGATGGATGAAATTGCAGAAGAGGGAACGATTGAAAAGCTTGAAATCAATTTATCGTCTAAAAACGGCAATATAAATAATTTCATTGCGGGTATCGGTACTGTGGTAGACGGATCGTGGTATCAGATAGATTATAATGAAAATATTCAGTCGCAGAATTATACTATAAATTTTGCGGATCCTGATATATGCGGTAAAATTAACGGCGGCAGCATACAGGTTGGATATTGGTGGGGCAATACCGCTCCTCTTTATATTGATTCATTAACAGTCACATATAAAACAGAGTCAGCGGTTACAACAGCTCCTCCGGTAACGACAATGTCTGAAGCGGCTTCGGATGAAAATATAGTATCAACCGCAGAGACAACGACGTCTTGTACTGAAACGACAACAGTTGCAGAGAATTTGATTACAGTTACTACATCTTTAATGACTTCTGAACCTGTGACGACGGTTACGACCGCTGAACAAACTACTACGGTCACAACTCTTAAGAACTCTCAATATTCTAAAATTGTTTCTTTTAATACAGAAATAGAAAATAACAGTACGATTACTATAAACGCCGGCGATCTGCTTTCTGTTAATCAGATAGTTGAAAGTATTCAATTGAATTTTACGTCGGACGGACGTAAAATAAATAACTATACAATTAGTGTTGGTATATCGAGGAATGACAATGGATGGGAACAAATTGATTTTCAAGATAACTGCGATTGCAGCCAATTAATTATAGGCGTTGAAATATCTGAAGAAATTCAGAAAATGATAACTGAGGACGGCTGTTTTAATATCAGCTATTGGTGGGGCGATAACGAAAATTTAGTTCTTGAATCCGTTAGAGTTAATTATAGAATTGACAGCGGCGACTATAATAAGGACGGAAAAGTAACGCTTGAAGACGCCGAAGCGCTGAGAAAATATATGGTAGGTATTAAAACATCAGGATTTGAAATAGATAATCAATCGGCAGATTTAAATGGCGACGGAAAAGTTAATGTATTTGATTATATGTATCTTGCAAGATTATTAGCTTAAATAAGCTATCGTCTTAATCTCCTTTCAAAAAAAATATCCGTATCATAAGATACGGATAATTTTTTTATGAATTGATTATTTCTTCGATTTTAATTAGCTCGTCTGAGGTGAACGAAGTTTTGAAAGCGGATTCAGCATTTTCTGCAATCTGTTCAGGCCGGCTTGCTCCTATAAGAACTGTTGTAATCTTTCCGTCACGAAGAACCCATGAAAGAGCCATCTGGGAAAGTTTTTGTCCTCTTGACGAAGCTATTTCATTGAGCTTATGCAGCTTATCAATAGTTTTTTTGTCCGGAGTATTATTCATCCAAGGACGTTTTGATGCCGCTAAAGAGGAACCGATATATTTATCGGTAAGCAAGCCCTGTGCCAGAGGTGAGAATACTGCAAGACCAAGACCGTTTTCATCAGCGTAATTTTTAAGACCGTCAGTTTCTATCCATCTGTTAAACATAGAATATGAAGGTTGATTTATAATGAATGGGGTTTTAAGCTCGTTGAATATTTTCTGTATTTCAGCAGTCTGAACAGAGTTATAATTTGATATGCCTACATACATTGCTTTTCCCTGCCTTACAGCATGATCCAACGCCAGAGCAGTTTCCTCAAGAGGCGTTTCGGGATCAAAGACATGGTGATAGAATATATCGACATAATCAAGTCCCATTCTTTTAAGCGACTGATCTAATGAGGAAATAAGATATTTTCTTGAACCGTGTTTAGCGCCATAGGGGCCGGGCCACATATCGTATCCGGCTTTAGTTGAAATACAGAGTTCATCACGATATACTTTTAAGTCTCTTTTTAATATCTTGCCGAAGTTCTCTTCCGCTGATCCGTTATACGGATTACCGTAATTATTTGCGAGATCAAAATGATTGATTCCAAGATTAAATGCCGTGCGGCACATATTTTCCATATTTTCAAAATTATCGCTGTAGCTGAAGTTCTGCCAAAGACCTAATGAAACAGAAGGCAGCTTCAAGCCCCACTTTCCTACTTTATTATATGGCATTTTATCATATCTCTTATCATCTGCAACAAACATAAAAATTCTCCTTAAATATAAATTATGCCGAAAAGATTATTATTTTCGGCTATTTTCATATTATCACAATTTTTTTAATACGTCAAGTAACAAAAACATGAGTTATGTCATAAAATAAAAATGTACAATAAATTTGTACGAATAAGACAAGGGGGTATTATATTGGATTTCAGTATGTTTGAAAATATGAGCTTCAGGCCGGAAATGAGACAATCTGTAAGCCATATGACGACGCAGAATAACATGACGAGAAGCCGCTTTCCGGAAGATACTCCGGTAGGAATGGCTTATGTTCCGTTTCAGCAATGGTCTGAGCCATATGATGAAGCAACGGCATTTTCTGCGGGAACAATTTTTCCTGAATTGAATCTTCCTTTTGAACCCGAAGGAGGCTGTAATGGACAAAGATAAACTGTTCAGAGCAATTCAGATGTATGGATTTGCTATTGATGAAATAAAGCTTTATTTGGATACTCACCCTAATTGCCGAAACGCTCTTGATTTTTATCATAGGTATAATGATTTAAGACGCGAGGCAGAAGAGGAATATATCAGACTATATGGACCTCTAACGGCAAACCAGGTGAAAAGCCGAGATAACTGGACATGGACGCACGAGCCTTGGCCATGGGAAAGGAGCGCTAACTGATGTGGCAATATGAGAAAAAATTGCAGTATCCTGTTAATATTAAGAATTCCAATCCTAAGCTGGCAAAATTTATAATAAGTCAGCTTGGCGGTCTAAATTGTAAAAGGAGATAATAAGCAAATTAGACCTGGTATAAAATTTCAATCGATTGTGTTTTCTTTGCATAAACAATCTGGCGGACGAAGCTGCGGAGCGTTATATTTTTAAGGCTCTCACTGCAATTAGGATCTTCGAGTATATCGAGGCTTTGACGTATTGTCGCACTTAATTTTTTGTGCATATCTTCCTTAGTAATTACTGAGCTTTTTTTATTTTTCTCAAGCTCTTCAATCGTCTTAAGTATTTTTTCTTTGTTGGAACGGTACTCCTCAAGAGTATCAATTCCCGCGGCATAGGCTTCTTTTATTCGTTCCAGCTTCTTTTTCTCTTTTTCAATCAGCATCGGGGTGATATCTGATCCCTTTTGTTCTTCGGCAGATTTTATATTATATATGTTAAAATTTTGAGTTTCGAGGTCACTCTTTAAAGCGTTTATCACCGATGCGTTAAGTTTGCTCAAGCTTGCGCTGTGCGATACCTCACACGTGCCTTTGGAGTACCTGTTACATTGAACTCTGTCATTTAACGCATAGACAAGAGCGCCGCCGCAATTACTGCATTTTAAAAAGCCTTTAAGCATAAATTCATTGGAAGATTGCCTTGAATGCTTTGGAAACAGCTTTTTCTTCTCGAGAATCATTTCCTGGACCTTATCAAAAATTTCTTGTTCGATAATCGGCTCGTGCTTTCCTTGGGTTATTATAGTAGCTTCATTTTTGTAGTCTCTTGTCTTACTCTTGACGGGAGTCCATGTAAGCTTTCCAGTATACACCACATTTCGAAGTACGTATTCAACCCCTCTGTTTTCCCACTTGTTCCCGTATTTTGTTCTGATACCCATTGTATTAAGCTCTTTAGCAATTTCAAGGCAACCCCGCCCACTCAGATATTTATTAAAAATCATTTTAACAATGGGGGCAGTTTCAGGATTCGGCACAAAAACATTGTCCTTAACGTCATAGCCAAAAGGGGGAGTACTTACAACCTCGCCTCTTTGAGCTTTTTCAGTCATTCCCCGGCGTACCTCTTCCGCCAGATTAATGCTGTAATACTCGTCCATTGCTTCTATAAGAGCTTCAATGAGGATAGATGTCTTGTCTTCGCCGAGCTGTTCTGAGATGGAAATAACCTCAATTCCGCACTGCTTTCTAAGCATGGATTTATAAACTATACTGTCTTCGCGGTTACGTGCAAAACGGCTGAATTTCCAAAGCAGGATAACGTCAAATTGTTTTGGCTTTATTTTTGCAGTACCAATCATTTTCATAAACTCGGGACGTTTAGCGGCTTTTCTCCCGCTTATTCCTTCGTCTACAAAAATAAATTCCTCCGGCAAAATCATATCATTTTTACGGGCGTAGTCTCTTATGGCCTTAAGCTGACTATCCGGGGAATATTCAACCTGATCTTCTGTGGACACTCGAATATATGCCGCCGCTGTTTTCATTTTTTCCTCCCATTATAATTTTTATGCACAGGTATTTTAGTTTAAACATTTTTTTCAACAGCCTTTTTTGCTAATAAAACGTTGCTTTTTGTAATTTTTTTGTAATCATTATGACACTGATATGTCAGATTTTGCGATCTGTGACATTACTATTGCAATCCTGAAATTCATGAGTATAATAAAAAATGTAATCATGATTCGACAATAAATCGAAAGGAGTGCAAAATTATGATTGCCGGTTTTACTTAATAAAATTCCCCGATGTTAGTCGGGGAGGGGGGATTATTCGGAAATGTCAATTGTAATCGGATCAGTATCAACAATTTTATCATGAGTTTTTGATTCATATACATGAAAATAAAATTCTATTGATTCAATTTTTTCTATACCCTCGTCTTCAAGATTACGAAAAGATATACCATCATTTGCTTTTTTTCCGCCCACAATATCGCAAGAAAAAATAGGTTTAACCATAATTCCGTTTACAGAAACATCGCGAACTTGGACAGTAATCCCTTCGTTAGAATAATTTTCAATAGTTAAATTTAAATTTGTTCTTGACGCCTCATATGTTATTCCTTTATATGTAATTTTTAAATTCTCATCTTCGTATAAAGTTTGATTAGAAATTTCATTGTTTTGTGTGTCAGTTGCTTCTGTAGGTTTCTCAGTACTTGAATTTTTCATTTCATTAAGTTCTTGGTTAACTCTATTGAAATCAGATAAAAGCAGTTCGTAGTCATGTTTAAGTTTATCGTATTCGCTTTGAAGCATACTATTTTCCGTTGTTTCTGCGATAGTTTCTTCTATAGAGCTATCCTTATCATCAGAATTACACCCCAAAAGGCAAAAGCTCAGCGACAGCGACGTTAAAATGCAAGCAAATTGTTTTATTTTTTTCATCGTGTAATATCCCCCATATCATATTATTTAAATGCATATTAATGATAACATAAATTGACAAATAAATCAATTTGCAATTAGCAATAAATAACAATTAGTTTTTTGTCAAAATTATACAAAAATCTACATTTCAAGAAAATTCGTTCGATTTTCTATTGACATATTAGAACAGCTGTTCTATAATATAGACATAAAACAAATGTTTGTCACTCTTTTCGATACTTAGGAAGT
>PPYF01638378.1_pt1 | contig 85149 bp, 100 predicted proteins | sample 1559871 | NCBI WGS metagenome assembly PPYF01 (sample SAMN08240021, study PRJNA423297) | Human gut metagenome, whole genome shotgun sequencing project.
TTTATTGACTTCATTAATACCTTACGTCTCATGCATATTACTATATATATAAGACAAGTATTGACGGTTCTATTTTTTTTCTTGTACTACTTGTATTGTTTATCAATATTTCAAAGAACTAACGTGACTTCTGTCGCGCTGCTTTCTTAGCGAAAGCGGATGCAAAGATAAGAACTTTTTCAGATAACTTCCAAACTTTTTCGAAGTTTTTTTGTTTTTATTTTCTGAAGCCTTAAACTTTAGCAGAATGTCAATTGTTAGGCTGTCCCTCTCTTGGAAAGCGGGTGCAAAAGTACGAGGTTTTGCTATACAATCCAAATATATCTGACTATTTTCTACCACTTTTTTGAAACTTTTCTGTAACCACCTGATTGACAATGATATTGTAGAGTATCTTTTTCTACTGTAATTGTAAAAGCTATTTTCTTTATACATTAATATATATTCACGCGTGAGTAAAGGATTGAATAGATAAAAATCACGACTACAAAATTAATATCGATGAATCAGTGAGCGTTAATAATATACAAACTTGCGGAAAAAGCTTGCCATTTACAAACGTATGGAATAAAAAAGATAAAAAAAATGGAAGAATATGTTTAAGTTTTATTATATCGAATTGCCAGAACAGTGTAACAAAACAAAGATTCCGCCACCTTTCTTGCCAAGAAAAGCAACGGAACCTGGTTATCATTTGAATTTCTGAGTTTTATGGATGGAGTAAATCTTTCTTTATTTCTTTAAAATAGGGATTCCAACTACTGCTACTATATGCCGAAATCGCAGCCTCTGGCACAAATAGTGTACTTATTGATTTTAGAGAAGAATCAAAAGCAGCCGTACCAAGCGTAGGTGGAGTACTTCCCAAACAGTAAACTTGGCTCATTTTCGTACATAAGTGGAATGCATTTGTTTCAATGGATGTTAATGAAGCCGGGAAAAAAGATCCCACTAACGCAGAACAACCTGAAAAAGCAAACTCACCGATTGTTTCTACTACATTCGGATAATAGAAGGTAGTTATACCACTACATCCGGAATATGTATTCCTGAGTATATTTTTCACCTGTGTACGTTGCATATTAATACTTTCCATGTTCTTACAATCCGTAAATACACCTGCTCCTAAAGTTTGCAGTGCATTGGGGAGTGCTGCTCTATCTATATAAACATCTTCGTAAGGGAAAAACTCTGACTTAAGTAAAGTGCAATAAGAGAAAGCTCTCACTTGTATCTCAGTGATATTATGATGTAATGTCACATACTGCAAATTCGCACATTCATCAAATAGATTATTCCTGAGTACTGTTACTCCTGTAGGAATAGTAATAGCCTTTAATGAACGGCATCTTAAAAATGCAGCCTCCCCTATCTGAGTGATACCATTATGCCATGTGACGCGCTCCAGATTCTGACATTCCTGAAAAGCATAGTCAGGGATATCTGTTACTGTCGTAGGTATATTGATAGATACGACTCCACAACGAGAAAAGGTTGAGACATATAATTTCTTTAAACCCTCATGCAAAGTGATCGTACTTAAATTCGTACAGTTTTCAAACACCCAACCTTCATACTGTGACGTAGATACTTCTGTATTTTTGCCCAAATCTGTTACACTACCTGGAATATCTATCGATGTCAGTGAAATACAGTTATTGAAGGCTTGTCTACGAATCTCTTTCAATCCGTCGTGCAATTTCACTTCCACCAAACCGCGGCATTGTTCGAATGCCCATTCACCTATGATTTCCACATTCTCAGTATCAATACTTGTCAATGCTCTGCAATTAGTGAAAGCTGCATAACCGATAGTTTTCATAGATAAAGGCAGTCTGACTGCTTTCAATGAAGTGTTTGGTGTATCACCACCGAAACGTAATGCACGATCCGGCAGTTCAGTCAAGTCGGTCATCGAAATATCCAGCACTTCAAGTGCAGTTAATGATTCTCTGATATATTTAAAATCTTCTACCGTGATAGAGCCCTTTAGTGCCAGTCTTTTCACAGATGTATCCAACCCTTTGATACTTAAATCACCTCCGGTACATGCCACTATCTCACCATCAAAATATTTTACTTCTCTCGAAACTGATATTGTACCATCATTAGCGTCAGTCACTGTCACCGTCAATAGAGCTGTATCCGACAGTTTGACATTTGCCGGAGGGGTAATAGTAATCTTTGCACTTCCCAGAGTATATGTTCCGTCTGTGCCGGTAAAAGTCGGTTCCGTTACTGATACTTTCCATGTATCTGCCGCACCACGACTTTTAATAATCCAGTCTGCTTCATTACCATTCGTAATAGTAGTAACAATGGATTTATAATCTTCCTCTTTCATAGTAGAAGCAAAAGTGATATCTATAGAATTGTCTGAAGGAGATGCATAGAACAAATCGCTGCCACCAATACCCACAGCGAGGCCGTCAACTAGCATCGGAAGCGTGAATTCCTTTCCATTTGCTAATGTGAAGATCACTTTGCCGTCTTCTATTTTCACACCGTCTTTTTTGAAAACAGAATCCCCCTGCTCACCTTGCGGACCTTTCTCCCCGTCTTTCCCAGCGGAACCGGTATCTCCCTTTTCACCGGTGGCAGCCACTTTATTACTATTACTGTCCAGTAACCATTCATCATCTACTTTCCAGTACAGTTTGCCTTCAAACGTATCTACACTGATAACGGGAGAATGACCGGGCTCACCATCCTTACCAGGCTCACCATTGTTTCCAGGTTCACCATCGTTTCCATTTTCTCCATCTTTACCGGTAGTAGGTATTTTATTGTTATCAGCATCAGTCAACCATGCAGAATCGGCATCACCGAGCTTTATAGTCCAATAATATATACCGTCGGTATCTTTCTCCGCACCAATAAGAGGGGTGATGCCGTCGACACCGTTTATACCGTCAGCACCGTTCTTACCATCCTTGCCGTGATAGATGGTGATGGGCTTGCTTTTAGTGAAAGTGATAGTGTAACCCACTTCTACTGATCCTTCTACAATAGGAGTAACTCCGGTCACATAGTCATTCTGTTCCAATGCTGAAACCAGTCCCTGCAAGGCGCTGATCTGTGTATTGGTAGTGCTGCACCATGATTCCAGTTTTTCTACTCTCGATTTAAGGTCGTTCACATCGTTGCGCAAAGCAGTGTCGTCATAGTCATCTCCGCAACTGAAAAATGTTGTTGCCAAGAGGAGTGACATACCTAAATGTTTTAATTTTCCCATATTCTCTAGTTATTAATTAATAATGTAAATCGCTATCAGATCCCTAAGAAAAAAGAAGTGTTATAAATGCAATGATTATTTTAAGTTCGAAGTTATACAACCATTTCCCGTTCATGCTTGAAATAGGTAAATATGGTTCCGGGACTAAGATACTCACGACCGGGTGCCCGTGTCCGGCTGCGAAATCGGTAATGGGCGTGTATCACAAGGCAGGTCAGCCGGTAATTAAAATATTTATGGCAACGGTGTTGAAGATAGTCGAACAGACGGCAGATGCGCGTAAAGAAACTGAAGACTTCATTATAAGGAATAGTATGACGTTTATGATTACCTTTTTCGGCTTCTTCCAGTTCGTGAAGGGCATAGATGAGCTGATCAATATCATCTTTGGTATTTTGCATGGTACGGTTAAGACGTTCCTGTCTGATTGCCTGCATGGAAAGCTGCTCCTGTTTGTGCTTAAGACGCTCTTTTATGAATTTATTTTTTTGCTTCATTATACTTAAGTTGTCCGTTTGTATAGGCGAAAATTACTTCGTAAGTAACAGAAACTTGTTTTATGACAGAACAGAGCGCAGTTCTACCATAATTCTGATTATCAACAGATTATTTAAGTCAAGAAAGACAAATAGCAGTGTATTCCGCTTTATTCATTTCAAAGTGGGAAGAAAAAGTTATATGCGTTTTCATAACTCTTGCAACTAGTATGTATCCCTATCCTTGTTTTTTGCCTTGTGTCGAAACTTTTTTAGTGATCTAATGAAAATAACTTTGTAAATAATATATTTTTTATTAAAATTCTTATATCTTTGCAGCATCGATAACTATCTGTTACTTACGAAGTAACAGCATCTTAAGCTTCATTCCACATTCTCTTTTCCCCTGTGATTATGTAATTATTAACGACTATATTTGCCCGATTAAGTTCCTCCCCTTCAAAACTCTTGAGATACGTCCGTGTGACTTCAAGTGAAGAATGTCCCAGTCCTTCGGAAATCACCTCTTCGGGAACCTGGCAATATTTGGCAAGTGTAGCCCAAGTGTGGCGTGCCGTGTAGGAACTGACTTTTACCTCCTCCATTCCCATCAGTCCGGGTAGTCTCGAAAGGTTGAAGTTCAGCTTACGCAAGCAACGGCGATAATCATCAAAAGCTTCTCTATCGGAAGAAGTGGGAGTAAGGATATCCAACAGATAGGGCGAAGATTCTTCCCGGCTCCTATAACGTTCGATAAGCTGACGTGCCTGCGGCATAAGCTTGACACAAAGTTCAGTACCCGTCTTTTGGCGTCGGCATATCAGCAGGTCCCCTTTCAAATCCACTTTGCGCAAGTGAGCAAGGTCTACAAAAGGCATCCCTTGCAGCAACAGCATCAATCGCATTGTGTCCTGCGCCCGGTACACCTCCGGAGGGAGTACAGGACTGGAGAGTCTGCCGGAAGAATACTTTCCGTCAACAACATCACCCAGCAATCGGCTCGTCTGCCCGGCAGTTAATGCCAATTTATGTTCGGAAGATACCCCTGTTTTGAGATTGACAAACAGGCGACATTCTCCCGCCACAACCCCACGATCTACCGCACGGTTATAAATAGCACGCAGCGCACGGATATAAGTAGAAGTTGTGTTATAACTCTTCTGCTCTTTCTCCAGATAATATTGAAATTTACACAAGCTTCTTCGGTTCAGTCCTCCCCAAAATATTTTGCCACCACCTACAGAAGCGGTGAATGCCTGCAAGGCATAGTGATAGATATAGGCCGTCGCAAAACGGTTCTCTTGCCGCAACTCGCCAATAACTTCGTAAACAAAGTCTGTAAAGCTATGCTGTTTCATATAATCCTTTCTTTTTAAGTTCATAATTGAGATTCTTTTTTCGCCATAAACTATATAAAATGAACTACCCTACACAATGTTCAACCGATTTTTTTGTCGAAATAAAAAGGAATGTACTCTCCTTACCCTTATTACCAATGCGGTGCTTCACGGTTTTTCCACACCTGCAAACGATTTTTACCTTTGCAGCGTTTTAATAAAACATATGTGTAAGGTGATGAAATATTCTCTCTACAAAGCGGATGCTGAGGAAGAAAACGAAGATTCTCCGAAACTTGACGAGAAACCCGGAGGGGGTAGCACCAATGAATACACGGCGACGTAACAAAAAGAAACGCTACTACGGATATTAGGAGAACTGAAACTGTTATTTCCACAGGCGAAAATCGTAGGGCATTATCAGTTAAGTGCGGATGTCTGAATCAAGTGTCCGGAGGTTGCGAGGAAGGAGTATGAATGGTTGTAGGGGGGAGATAAAAAAAATGTGCTGCTTCAGGGCGGCACACTTTCTTTTTATTCTGACTTTATTCTTACCATCCAGTTCCATCCCATCCGGCAGCAGTGTACCATGACAAAGTACGATAGAAAGTATTCATAGTAGAATTGCTTGCGCCAGTAGGTATATATGTAGAGAGTCCTTCCGAACCTTCCATAGTAAACATTCTATGAATGATACCGGAATAGTTTTTGAGAGTTGTTTTCCTATATACAACAGCTGCTTCAAAGGCTGTATACCAAGACCGATAATCCGTATTATCTACTCCACCTGTCAAATTTCGGATCAGTTTTTCAAAATCATAATTAGCGTCATCGTTAAAATCATAAGCTAGTATATCACTACGGTCTACTTCCCTTTTCTCTTGAATATATTTAGGAATGATTGTCTTGGTTGCTGCTGCCAAATTATCCAAAGCCGCACTCTTTATCACAGAAGTAGCAACTCCTCCCGTCCAATTCTCATTACTAACAGGAGCAACCCCTGTATAAGATTTTTCATAATATCCATAATACGCCTCTGCTATATTCGTCGCCAAATTTGTTTCAGTAAACATTTCCGGTACTACTGCCTTATAAGGTGCACCCGGTCCCAGAATCTCCGTAGGAGAACCAATAAAATATTCGGAACAGTCACGAAGTTCATAGGCGACTTCCACAGATTGCATATTACATGAGTCAAACAATATAAATTTTAATGGTTTTGGAAAAGCAGAGGACAATGCTTCACGGAAATCCGGTATATTCATCTGAGTCCTACGATAATATCCGATGGAGCGAGAGTTCGCATTATTACTGGCCGGCACCCATGAAGAGCTATGAGACAAAAATACAAACCCATAACTATCTGCCGGGAAATAACTAACTGTTTGGGAAATAACACTGGCCATAACTTCCTTATCCAGCGGATTTTGTTCATCATAAGTAAAAAGAGTATCGGCCACTACTTTACCATTCTTCTGTTTCAATGAAATCAAGTGAGGAACGTCATTTACCATCTCACTATAAACAACCAAATTACACTTGGAATAATCAACCTCTTCCATACCCGCCTTCATATCGCTAAAGTTGACTTTAAAAAGGCTTGATAACTCACTGACTCCATTATCCCCCACGATATAGACCAACACTGTACGTCCTACCTGCTCACGTGGTTCGGGTCCTTCAGGACCTTCGTTTTCATTATTCTCACAAGCTGCAAACAACGCAGCCAAACCCATGAGAAGAGATAATATTTTAATCTTTTTCATTAGATTACCAATTAGTTACGGCTGCAAAGATAAAAAAATAAGAGATGCAAACCTGCATCTCTTATCATATTAACAATTAATCTTTTACTCTTCCGGTTTTATAAAGTGGAATTTATCAGTATCAATCCGTGTTACTGTGGTATTCCTGTTCCTTTTATATTTACTCAGAATCTTCGTTGCCTCTTTCTCCAGTTTTTTCCTGTTTTCTGAGAAATAGATCATACAGGTACTATTCTGTTGCAGTCCGTTATCTTCCACATAATTCTTCAACTGATAGCTGTACAGATCACGATGAGTCAGAAAACCTTCCTTGCTAACCTTTGCGCTATCCAATATTTGAATATCCGTAAAATACACGACTGTATCCGTAAAGGAAGCGGCAATTCCGAAGGCATAAACTGTTTTTGAGTGGTCTTTCTTTAAAGAGAAAGCCGAGCACATTGTCAACACAAGTGCCATTGCAAATAGTATTTTTACGTATTTCATATCATAAATTTTTAATTGTGGCAAAGGTAACAAAAAAGAGGAAATATCATCTATTTATCATTAAGATTTAGTATTTCTATTCATATATCCATAGCAACACAGGCTTCTTCTCGACTTTCAGCAGTGCATCGACCTTCCGCATCGCGTCATCACAGATCACAGGACATCCCTGGCTAATCCCCAATGGAAGATGCATGGGGTATATCTCCAAAGTCGGTACCGGAGTATACGAATGGAGCACAATGTAACGCTTGAAAGCATTGCTGTTGGTCGATTCCAATCCATGCAGTTTATAATGTACATTAATCCCCCATTTACTATACGAACGGATTCCTACCTTATACTTCCCCAAAGAAGAGCAATAGCTGCCTTCCACATTACTATATACCGGTTTCTTCGGCGTGCTCTCCTTACCATATCCATGAGCACACAGACTTGAATATTTGATGGAATCGCCTTTGAAATCCCAGACAAAGAAACGTTTTTTGCCGGAAGGAATGCTGAAATCTACCAGAAAGCAATAATTCGTATTAAACCCTTTCTCTACGCAATAGGTTTTCGCTGCAAGAGCTTTTTCCCGTAAGGGTTGTTCGGCTTTGGCTACGATGCCAATGTTCAGACCAACAAGCGTGAATAATATCAGAGCAGACTTCTTCATAAAATTGTGCATAGTATAGTATTGACGAATAACGGCTAAATAAAAGTCGCATAAGTACATTCTTCAGATGATTACTCCAAGAAGTGCAACTTATGCGACCCTAATTCTTTTTTTTCAGAAACTGATATTCCTCACTTATCCCAAGTAGGATTTGAGCAATTTACTACGATTACTTTGTCTTAGTCTTCTAATTGCTTTTTCTTTAATCTGACGAACGCGCTCACGTGTGAGGCCAAACTTATCGCCGATTTCTTCCAATGTCATTTCTTGTTGTCCGATACCGAAAAACATCTGTATGATTTCTTTTTCGCGTTCGGTTAACGTAGAAAGAGCTCTATCAATTTCCCTCGCAAGAGACTCATTAACCAGAGAGCGGTCCGCCATAGGCGAATCGTCGTTTACCAACACATCCAACAGGCTGTTGTCTTCTCCTTCCACAAAAGGCGCATCCACCGAAATATGACGGCCGGATACCTTCAGTGTATCAGAGATCTTGTCAACCGGAATTTCCAGTTCATCTGCCAACTCTTCGGGAGACGGACGCCGCTCGTTTTCCTGTTCGAACTTTGAGAAGGCTTTGCTGATCTTATTCAGCGAACCTACCTGATTCAACGGGAGACGAACAATACGCGACTGCTCTGCCAATGCTTGCAGAATAGACTGGCGAATCCACCATACGGCGTAGCTGATAAACTTGAATCCACGTGTTTCATCAAACTTTTCGGCGGCCTTGATCAGTCCTAAATTGCCTTCATTAATCAAGTCAGGCAAACTCAAACCCTGGTTCTGGTACTGCTTGGCCACAGATACGACGAAACGAAGATTGGCACGTGTCAATTTTTCCAATGCTACACGGTCACCCTTACGAATGCGCTGAGCGAGTTCCACTTCTTCCTCGACTGTTATCAGGTCCTCACGGCCGATTTCCTGCAAATACTTGTCAAGAGAAGCGCTCTCTCTGTTAGTGATACTTTTGGTAATCTTTAGTTGTCTCATTCACTATATTTTCAACTAATAAAACAAAAAAGAATGCCGACAAGTTGTATGACGGCATCCTTTTTCTATTTCATTAGCTTATCCTACAATCTTCTTACCTTAATTTATAACTCATTCCTGAGTCAGGTCTACTGCAAAGTATCCGCGCTTGCCGGACGGGAATACGCCGGTCAGGAACAATACCTGATTCGGAGACTTAACAGCGGCTTTCATCACTTCTTCCAGATCACTTACTTTGCGCATCGGCTGGTCGTTAGCTTTCAGGATGATGAAACCTTTGCGAACTCCTGCATCTGACATCTTACCGGAAGAAACGCCTGTCACTTGCAGACCATAGCCGAGATTCAGCTGTTTCTTCAAGTCATCCGGCAGTTCTTTGAATGCAGCACCCAAAATTTCCATACCAGCTTCCTTCACGATCTTGGTAGTACCCTGTTCGTTCTTCAGCGTCACTTCTACTGACTTTTCTTTCTTGTCACGAACTAGTTTCACAGTTACCTTATCGCCCGGACGGTGTTTAGCCAATGCTTCCTGCAAGTCGGCAAAGTTATGTACTTTCTTGTTATCTAAACCGACAATTACGTCATCCACCTTGATATCAGCACCGGCAGCCGAACCGTTATCAACGATTTCGCGTACCCATACGCCGTCTACCACGCCAAATTCTTTCGCTTTATCACGCAGTGTAGTACCGGACTTATCGATAGGACTCTGATCTTCCATGATGCTGCTGCCCAAAGAAGCTCCCTTGATGCCAAGGAGGGCACGCTGTACTGTTCCGTATTGTTTCAGGTCGGCAACTACCTTAGTCATAATGCTGGTAGGGATAGCAAAGCCGTATCCGGCGTATGCTCCCGTAGGTGAAGACAACACGGAGTTAATACCTACCAGTTCGCCTTTCGCATTCACCAGTGCACCACCACTATTTCCCTGGTTGATGGCGGCATCTGTCTGGATGAAAGATTCAATACCGCCATTGTATACTCCCAAAGTACGGGCTTTGGCACTTACGATACCTGCTGTCACTGTAGAGTTCAGATTGAAGGGGTTTCCTACGGCGAGTACCCACTCTCCTACTTTCAGTGTTTCGGAATCTCCAACCGGAATAGTAGGCAGATCATCATCAGACTCAATCTTGATCAAAGCAAGGTCTGTGCTCGGGTCAGTACCGATCACACGTCCTCTGAACTCACGGTTATCATTCAGCTTCACACTGATCTCATCGGCACCTTCAATTACGTGATTGTTGGTTACGATATATCCGTCTTTGGAAATGATGACTCCGGAACCAAAACCAACACGAGGCTGGGATTGTACCTGACGCTGCTGTCCGCGTCCGTCTCCAAAGAAGAAGTCAAAAATATCCGGCGCTTGCTGAACGGTTCTTGTTTTAGCTTCCTGAGTAGACTTTATATGTACGACAGCATGAAGCGAATTCTCCGCAGCTTGTGTCAAGTCAACCGGTTGAGCGTTTACCGCGTCAAAAGCAGCCAATTTGACATTGGGATTCTGCTGGAACATCTCATTAAAAGATGTCTCTTTGGCAGCATCATTGGATTGCAACAATTTGTAAGTTGTCAATCCTGCAACTCCTGAGCTAAGAAGAATAATAGCTCCTACTCCCAGAATGTTCTTTGTTGTCTGTTTCATGATTTATAATTCTTTAAAATGTTAATATTCGACATTGTTTTAACTTTTACGACGTTAAAATAATAACAAATATCGTTCACTTATTCTACTTGTCACTCTTTTTTGTCCTCTTTTAACAGAGAATATTTGAGGCTTAACAGCGCTTAACGACAGCAACTGACAAATTTACATTCGTTGTATGTCAGATGGCTTTAACAGTCTGACATTCATTCAGTAAGATCAGATTTTCATGACACCGATTCCGGGTAAGTCATTCAAGGTGATTTTCCCCTTCACCACTTCTACCCCTTTAAAGCGATCGTTGGAGATGAGCAGGTTGCCATCGAGATCGGCAAAATCGACCGCCGGAGAAAATTGCGAGGCAGCAGATATCGCACACGAAGTCTCCGTCATGCAGCCCACCATCACGCGCATTCCCAAAGCGTGCGCCAGCGTCACCATCTTCCATGCTTCACGCATACCGGTACATTTCATCAGTTTGATGTTGATTCCCGTAAACGCGCCTTTCAAAGCGGGCACATCCTTTAAACGCTGTAACGACTCATCGGCAAACACCGGCAGAGGGCTTTGCTGTGTCACCCAGGCAATGTCATCCAATTGTTCCTTCGGCATGGGCTGCTCTATCATTACAATCCCCTTCTCTTTCAGCCAATGGATCATATCGAGCGCATATTGGCGGTCTTTCCATCCCTGGTTGGCATCTATGGCAATCGGAAGATCTGTCACCGAACGGATCGTCTCTATCATTTCCTTATCGTTGTCTCTCCCTAGCTTTACCTTTAATATATTAAACCGGTCTGCACACTCTTTTGTTTTGGCGCGCACCACATCGGGCGTATCAATACCGATCGTAAAGGTGGTGGAAGGGGTCTTTTCCTTATTCAATCCCCATATCTTATGCCACGGAGCTCCCAGCAGTTTTCCCACCAAATCATGAAGGGCAATATCTACCGCTGCCTTTGCCGCCGTGTCTTTCGGCGACAGACTGTCAACGTATGACAAAATGTCCTCTAACTGAAAAGGATCACTGAATTGCTCCAGATTTACTTTTTTAAGGAAATTCATCACCGACTCCACCGTCTCCCCAAGATAAGGGGGCATTGACGCCTCTCCATATCCGGTCACTCCCTCATATTCGATTTCTACCTGCACATCGGGTGTGGTGGTACGCGAATAAGTGGCTACCGTAAAGACGTGCCTCAACTTTAACTCATAAGGGAAAAAAGTCATTTTCATCTTTCCTCCCATACCCTGTTTGTTTATATGAATGGTGGAAGCTATAGATTCTCCCGCCAATACCTGACTGACAGCTATTCCGGAGCCTAAAGTTGCAAAGGCGGCCGTTTTCAGGAAATCTCTTCTATTTGGCATTTGTTGAATGGATAATGGATAATTGATAATGATTAGTCATATAGATAATAGGGGTTATGGTCAGTGGTATTCATGCCTTTCTCCTTATTTATATAAGGCAGGAAGCGAGTGGCAAAAAGCAGACGGCCGGTGTTGAACTCGTCGTAGTACTCGTCTTCGGGATCAAAGCTGCTGACATGTACGTCTCCCAGGGCATGGATGAAGCGTTTGTTGCCCAGGTAGATGCCGACGTGCGAGATGCCTTCTTTGCGGTCGGCTGTGGCTTTGCGACCGAAAAAGACGAGGTCTCCGCGTTGCACGTTGGAGAAATCAGGAGCGATTTCAATGCGTTCGCCTACATAAGCCTGTTGCGACGCATCTCTCGGGATGATTATATCGTGCATAAAAAGCACTGTCCGGACCAGACCGCTGCAATCGACTCCTTTCGAAGAAGTTCCCGCCCACAGATAAGGGATTCCGATCATTGTATAGGCGGTTTGAATAATGCTTTCGACATCCTGTTTCAATGAAGCTCTCCACTTCGTTTCGGGTTGTGAAATATGTTTGGATATATATGCCTGGCGACCGTCGGGATAAGACACTTTGTAAAAGCGCCCTTTGCTCCCCTCCCACTTCAGACGGTTGCCGGCAACGACATCCGATACGGTCTGAGAGTCATCATCCGGTTTTTCGTACGTAAATCCATAATGGGAAGTCACCACGATCTTCTCAGCACGGTTCCATTCATCGTATTGCTCTTTCGACATCGGAGTAATCACCATCCGGTGTACCCATCCCGTATAGTCATCCGGAGTCTGAATCTCATACCAGCCGGTATATTGCAATACCTTGACCGGCATTCCGAGCAACGCCTGCGTACTCATCCCGGATGTAAACTTACCTTCATCGCGCATATTACAAACAGAAATGTGCACTACCCCATAAGCCGAATCAGCAGGCATGGAGCGTATTTCCTGAGCTTTCAGACTAACTACCGTTACTACCAGCAAGCAATAGAAAAAAAGGATATTTTTCTTCATTGAATCATGATTTAATGATAGCAAAGGTAGAAATTATTTCTATTTGTGACACTTTCTTTGGCTAAAACAAAATAAATGACGTACTTTTGCAGTCTAAAGCAGTTGGCCGGTCTGTCGCGTGCGCGTTTCGCGCAGGAGGAAAGTCCGGGCAACACAGAGCATCCTACTTCCTAACAGAAAGCTGTCCGTGAGGGTAGAGTAACGTAGAAGGACCGCTAAAGTGTCGTGGTGACACGCCACTCAGATAAATGACAGGCACCTTATATCTATAAGGTACAGAACTCGGCTTACAGGCTGACTGCTTTTTTTCTTTTTTAAACTGCTTTTTTAAAATTCTGAGCCATGAAGAAGAAAATCACCGATATATGGAAATTCATCACGTATGACATCTGGCGCATCACGGAAGATGAAGTGACTAGAACGAAATTCTCGCTCTACAATATTATCAAAACCATCTATCTCTGTATCAACCGATTTACTAAAGACCGGATGGCAAACAAGGCCTCAGCACTGACATACAGCACACTGCTTGCTATTGTGCCTATACTCGCCATCCTATTCGCCGTGGCCCGTGGATTCGGATTTGATAATCTGATGGAGCACCAGTTTCGGAGCGGCTTCGGGGGAAATATAGAAACGACGGAAGCTATTCTTTCTTTCGTCAACTCCTACCTCTCGCAAACCAAAGGCGGTATTTTCATTGGGGTAGGTCTGGTGATGTTGCTATGGACCGTGATCAATCTGGTGAGCAATATCGAAATCACTTTCAACCGTATTTGGGAAGTAAAGAAGGCGCGTTCCATGTACCGGAAGATTACGGACTATTTCTCCATGTTCCTGCTCATGCCGATTCTGATTGTGGTATCGGGCGGTCTTTCCCTGTTTGTGAGTACCGTGCTGAAGCAGATGGACGATTTCGTTTTATTGGCTCCCGTCATGAAGTTCATGATCCGCCTTATCCCATTTGTATTAACTTGGCTGATGTTTACGGGCTTGTATATCTTCATGCCCAACACGAAAGTGAAATTCAAGCACGCTCTGATTGCAGGTATCCTGGCAGGTTCCGCTTATCAGGCCTTCCAGTTCCTGTATATCAACAGCCAGTTATGGGTATCGAAATACAATGCTATCTACGGTAGCTTCGCCGCCCTCCCCTTGTTTCTGCTTTGGCTGCAAATCTCATGGACCATCTGTCTGTTCGGAGCTGAATTGACGTATGCCGGACAAAATATCCGCAGCTTTAGTTTCGATCAGGATACCCGCAACATCAGCAGACGTTACCGGGACTTTATCTCTATCCTGATCATGTCGCTTATCGCCAAACGTTTCGAAAGGAATGAACCGCCCTATACAGCAGCAGAAATATCGGAAGAGCATCAAATCCCCATCCGGCTGACTAATCAGGTACTCTATCAATTACAAGAAATAGACTTGATCCACGAGGTAGTGACCGACCAAAAAAGTGAAGATATCGGCTACCAGCCCTCTATGGATATCAACCAACTGAATGTAGCCATCTTGCTCGACCGACTGGATACTTATGGGTCCGAAAACTTCAAGATCGACAAGGATGAGGAGTTTAATGACGAATGGAAAGTACTGACTGAATCCAGAGAAGAATACTATAAGAAGGCAAGTAAAGTACTGCTGAAAGACCTATAAAAACGCCTTTAAACGTCTTTGTTTTTTACCAATTCTCAATTTTGAGAATTGTATTTAGACAACTATCTTATAATCAACAGATTAAAGACTGCAACTTTTTCCTTTAAAAGAAACAGGCCGTTGGTTTTAAAGGAAAGCCTCGTTGGTTTTAAAGGAACGACCTCTTCCTTTTAAACCAACGAGGCTTTTTACTGTATATCTACTCCGGCAAGTCCAAGGAGTAATCTTTTTTCAATTAGTATTGATTATAAGAAATGACCTTTTCTTTCGGCTTCCTCATCTTCTTTCGTTTCTCTTTCACCGGATACCCGATTGCAATATCCAGCAATAAACGTTTGGAAGCAGGAATACCTGTCAATTGCTTGATCTCTTTTTCATCAAACCAGCCCAAGATGCAGGAACCCAGTCCTTCATTCTCTGCAGCCAATGTGATATGAGCAGCAGCGATTCCAATATCAATCAGCGGGAAATGCTTGCCTTTTACTTTTCCTCCAAGCAAGGATGTAATATTGGCAGACTCTTCTACAACCAGAATATGTACAGGGGCATCTTTGGCGAACTTATTCATGCCTAGTCCGGCTGCCGCCTTCCCCACTTTTGAAGCCAGCTCATGGTCCGTCACGACCACAAACTTCCATGGCTGCGCATTGCAGGCAGAAGGAGCCAGACGAGCAGCTTCCAGAATGCGCTCCAGCTTCTCCGCTTCTACCGGACGCTCTTTATCATACGCCCGGTCACTCTGACGAGACAGTACCAATTGCAGAAAATCCATCAGACATCTATTTTTTAATTATCTATACTGAATCATCCGGCTGATATACTTACCGATGATATCAAATTCGATATTCACTACGCTACCGATTTCAAATGTATGAAAGTTGGTATATTCGTAAGTATAAGGTATGATAGCTACCTGGAAAGTATCATCCGTCGGATTGCATACCGTCAGACTGACACCATTAACAGTCACCGAACCCTTGTCTACCGTGATATAGCCACGTTTCGCCATTTCTTTATCAAATGCATATTTAAATGTAAAATACCAGCTTCCTTCCGCATCCTTGATTTCCACACAAGTAGCCGTCTGATCTACGTGTCCCTGCACGATATGTCCATCCAGTCGGCCATTCATCATCATGCTGCGCTCTACATTCACCTTATCGCCCACTTTCAGCAAACCAAGATTCGAACGGTCCAGCGTTTCTTTCATGGCAGTTACCGTATACGTATCATCAGTCAGACTCACTACCGTCAGGCATACTCCGTTGTGAGAAATACTCTGATCAATCTTCAGCTCATTTACAAACGAACACTTAAATGTAAAGTGTATATTCTCCTGGTCTTTCACCAGTGCTACCAAAGTAGCGTACTCTTCTACGATTCCAGAAAACATAATGTTATTTATTTTAGTACGGCTCAAAGATACAAATAAGGAAGGAGCTTAAAAAATAAGAGCAAAAAAAAATGGGGCTTTTCACAAAGCTCCATTTTTCAGTTTTCAATAGGTATTAGTTTTTTTTTAAGGTAAAAAGATTGTTTTCAGGATAACGGTGCAAATATAGTCGCTTTTACTGATACTCTCCAAATTATAAAACATGTCATATAACATCTTTTTGAAATTTCTTTGGATTTATTATCATTTGACGCAAAACCGCCCATAACTTGTCCGTTACAAGGGACAAATATAGGATTATTTTCTAAGTAGCCCTAATTTTTGTTTAAAAACATGCAAAAAATTACGATTTCGGGTAGTTTTCGTCCACTTTTCCGCTATGTTTTAAGACTTTCGCATCAATAAAGAAGACTATTTCTTCGGCTATATTAGTAATATGGTCGCCCGAACGCTCCAGTTTGCGGAACACGCCAACCAAGTCAACACAAGTATGCGCCGTCTCCGGATGTTCACGGATATAATCTGCCAGGATGCCTGTGGCTTCCGCATTGATATCATCCAGCAAGTTATCTTTGCCGAATACCGCCGTTGCCATTTCAATATTCTCTTCGTTCAAGGCACGTTTTGCCAGTTCCAGCATGGACAATACCTCTGCCTGCATCTCTCCCAAACGCAGACGAGCCAGCAAATCGGCGTCCAGCACCGGTTCTTTACAGCGAATAACGAAACGGGCTATCCCTTCTGCAAAGTCTCCCAGACGTTCCAGATTTGTATTGATTTTCAGCATTGCCAGCACAAATCGGAGATCAATCGCCACCGGATTGTACAACGCAATGATATCCTCTATATCACTGTCGATCTTCAGTTCAAAGGCATTCACCCGACGTTCGCGAACCATTACCTGTTGTGCCAGTTCCTTGTCAAGTGTCATGACTGCTTCCCCTGCACGGTCAAGCTGATTGTACACCAGTGTCCACATTTCATCCACTTCTTTCTTCAATAGAATGAGTTCCGATTCTATAAACTTTACCATAGTCTATTTATATATAAATGATTAATATTCTCGTTTTTCACAAACACTCCGGTGGCGCTTAGCCGAAACGTCCTGTGATATAATTCTGGGTAGCCTCTTTCTCAGGGTTGGTGAATATCCTTTTCGTATCACCATACTCTACCATCTCTCCCAAGTAGAAGAAAGCCGTCTTGTCACTGACACGTGCTGCCTGCTGCATATTGTGAGTTACGATCACGATTGTATAGTCCTTCTTCAGTTCATGAATCAGTTCCTCTACTTTGGCTGTAGAAATAGGATCGAGCGCAGAAGCCGGTTCATCCATCAACAGTACCGAAGGAGATACCGCCATGGCACGGGCAATACAGAGACGTTGCTGCTGTCCGCCGGATAAAGCATAGGCAGACTCTTTCAGTTTATCTTTCACCTCATCCCAAAGCGCAGCCCCTTTCAGCGTCTCTTCTACCCGCTGACGGATGAAAGCGTTATCTTTCACTCCATTGACGCGAAGCCCGTAAGCGACATTCTCGAATATGCTTTTCGGGAAAGGGTTAGGGCGTTGGAAAACCATGCCCACATTCTTGCGAAGCTCGTCCACTTCCACCCCTTTGGCATAAATATTATGCCCGTCAATCCGGATTTCACCTTCCAGACGGGTAGCGGGAATCAAGTCGTTCATCCGGTTGAAAAGACGAAGGAAAGTCGATTTACCACATCCCGACGGTCCGATAAAGGCAACTACAGACTTTTCTTCAATCTCCATGCTGATCCCTTTCAAGGCATGAAAATCACCATACCAGAAGTTTACATCACGCGCATCTATTTTTATTGTATCCATATACTTATCAATTCGTTTTTACTCTTTTCTCGAAATATTTTCTCAATGCATTTGCCAGCAGATTAACCAGAAGGATAATCACAATCAGTACCAAAGCCGTACCATAAGCCAACGGCAACTGCGCTTCCATATCCGTTCCGCTGGTCGAAATCACATACAGGTGATACGGCAGCGCCATACACTGGTCCAGAATACTCGTCGGCAACTGCGGCAGGAAGTAAGCGGCACAGGTAAACAGAATCGGTGCCGTCTCGCCTGAAACACGTCCCAAAGCAAGGATTAATCCCGTAATGATGTTCGGCATCCCCATCGGAAGAATCACATGCCAGATCGTCTGCAATCTGGTAGCCCCCAATGCCCTGCTTCCTTCACGCATACTGTCGGGAATCGCTTTCAATGCCTCCTCCGTAGTACGAATAACCAAAGGTACGCAAAGTAAACCTAACGTCAAAGAACCCGCCAGAATACTGTCACCAAAGCCCATATAATTGACAAACAGCGCCATACCGAACAGACCGAAAACGATAGAAGGAATACCGCTCAGATTGTTCGTCATCACTCGTATAAAACGTACCAGCTTCCCTTTCGGAGCATATTCATTCATATAGATTCCACTCATCACTCCCACTGGAAAAGCGAAAAGCGCACTGCCAACCATCAGATAGAAAGTACCGACAATAGCCGGCCAGATACCTCCGCCGGTCATCCCGTCCGTAGGTGCCGAAGTGATGAACTCCCAACTGATAGCGCCCGCTCCCTTATATATAATGAAACCGAGAATCGCAAACAAAATCAACACTATGCAGAGACTCAACAACCGGAAAATTCCGAAAGCCAGCCTCTGAGAACGGTGTTTCGCTTTATTATTACTTCGTATTTCCATATCACTTGCTACGTTTTATTCCTTTAGAAGAGATATACTCCACGCTAAAGTTGATGATTAATGTTATAAAGAACAGTACGACACCCAACAGGAACAACGCTTCGTAGTGCGGTCCTCCTGCCGGAGCTTCTCCCAGTTCCGCCGCAATCGTTGCCGGAATCGTGCGGAGCGGTTCGAGAATTGTTGTCGGTATCACTGCGGCATTACCCGTTACCATCAATACTGCCATCGTCTCTCCGATAGCACGTCCGATGCCCAACACCACGCCAGAAGTGATTCCGGAGATCGAATAGGGAATCACGACCTTATATATAGTCTGCCACTGCGAAGCTCCCAGCGCCAGACTTGCTTCCCGCATCGAACGCGGACAATTGCGCATGGCATCTTCGGTAACTGTTATGATAGTAGGCAGCGCCATGATAGCCAGGATGATACTTCCCGCCAAACCGCTCTCCCCTACCGGCAGATCAAAGAATTTCTGAATCAGCGGAACGATGACGATCAGGCCGAAAAAACCATAAACCACCGAAGGAATACCACTCAGCAGCTCAATAATCGGTTTCAGCCAGTTACGCACCTTCGGATTGGCGACCTCAGACATATAGATAGATACCGAAAGCCCGAACGGAAGTGCAAAAAGTATAGCGAACAGACTCACCCACAAGGTACCCGCTATCAACGGCAGAAACCCGAATAAGGCGGCAGGAGTCGCTGTCGGAAACCATTCGGCACCCGCAAAGACATCCTTTACCGAAATGGTATTATCCTTGATAAAATGCACTGCATCGGGCTGCACTATAAATTTCTGCGGGACAAAAGCCACGATACCGGGCGTCTTCTCCACCAACTGCGTGATTCTTTCGCCAGCATACTCGTAAGCCGGACCCAGTTCTTCCTCCGTATAATACTCCGTGATGTCTTCCAAACGAAAAACCCGGATAGGGAGATCCTCCCCACCGAGTTCTTTCCAATTCGTTATCTCCTCGTCGAAAACGTCCTTTATCTGAGCAGGACTCAGCGTATTTACCTTATTGCCTTTGTTCAAAGCCAACACGTACCCTTCTTCAATCACCTTGCTATTGAACAGCCCGAAAGCCTCCGTAAACAGGAAAAGCACGATCAGCAGGATTGTAATACTTGTTACGAAACCGCTACAAGTCAGAATTCCTTCTATTATTTTCTCAAAAATCTTCTTCATACCTATTGGTTTTCTGATGCAAAGAAAGCAACTCCTTATTAAGGAGGTGTGACTAACGTTTGAAGGAAGTATTTCAATGCTGTTACATTTGTGTTACAAACATTATTTCTCCCTTATCTGAAACAAAAATGTAATATGCGATTGTTTTATTTGCACCAACAATAAAAAGAATAATTATGAAAGTGAGAAGAAATTTATTAATCGCCCTTTCCCTTCTGTCTCTCAGCGCCAACGCACAGCGTATCAAAGGCAGCGACACCGTATTGCCTGTTGCCCAACAAACAGCAGAGCGATTTATGAATCAGCATCCGGATGCGCGGGTCACTGTCACCGGAGGAGGCACCGGGGTCGGCATCTCCGCACTGATGGATAATACGACGGATATTGCCATGGCTTCCCGTCCGATCAAATTCAGCGAAAAGATGAAAACCAAAGAAGCCGGACAAGAGGTGGACGAGGTGATCGTAGCCTACGACGCCCTTGCCGTAGTGGTGCACCCTTCCAATCCGGTGAAACAGCTCACCCGCCAGCAGCTGGAAGATATCTTCCGCGGAAAAATCACCAACTGGAAGCAAGTGGGCGGAGACGACCGCAAAATAGTTGTCTATTCCCGCGAAACCTCTTCGGGAACTTACGAATTCTTCAAGGAAAACGTGCTGAAAAACAAGAACTATATGGCAGGCAGCCTTTCCATGCCCGCCACAGGTGCTATCATCCAGTCCGTCAGCCAGACGAAGGGAGCCATCGGGTACGTCGGGCTGGCATACGTATCTCCCCGCACCAAAACGCTTTCCGTTTCGTATGACGGAAGCCACTACGCCGCCCCGACAGTGGAGAACGCAACGAACAAGACTTATCCCATTGTCCGCCCCCTTTATTACTATTATAATGTGAAGAACAAAGAGCAGGTAGCTCCTCTGATCAACTTCATTCTTTCGCCCGAAGGACAGGAGATTATAAAAAAGAGCGGTTATATTCCAGTAAAATAAAAAAAATGTCCTACTTTTGTAGCCTATAAATAGAGTTAACATTTTAACGTTATGACAGATATTAAAAACGAAGACACAGGCGATAAGAAAAGCCTGAACTTTATTGAACAGGCAGTAGAGAAGGATTTGAAGGAAGGTAAAAATGGTGGAAAAGTGCAGACCCGCTTCCCGCCCGAGCCGAACGGATACCTTCACATCGGTCATGCCAAAGCTATTTGCCTTGATTTCGGCATCGCTGCCAGACATGGCGGCGTATGTAACCTTCGTTTCGACGACACAAACCCGACCAAAGAGGACGTGGAATACGTAGAAGCCATCAAAGAAGATATTCAATGGCTTGGCTACCAATGGGGAAACGAATACTACGCTTCCGACTATTTCCAGCAATTATGGGACTTCGCCATCCGCCTCATCGAGGAAGGAAAAGCATATATCGACGAGCAAACAGCTGAACAGATTGCCCAGCAAAAAGGTACTCCCACGCAAGCAGGTGTGAACAGCCCGTACCGTGACCGCCCAATCGAAGAAAGCCTGGAACTCTTCAAGAAGATGAACAGCGGTGAGATAGAAGAAGGCGCTATGGTACTCCGTGCCAAAATCGACATGGCCAATCCTAATATGCACTTCCGCGACCCGATCATCTATCGTGTCGTGAAGCATCCGCACCACCGCACAGGTACTACCTGGAAGGCTTATCCGATGTACGACTTCGCCCACGGACAGAGTGACTTCTTCGAAGGAGTAACCCACTCTCTGTGTACGCTCGAATTTGTGGTACACCGTCCGCTCTATGATCTCTTCATCGACTGGCTGAAAGAAGGTAAGGATCTGAACGACAACCGTCCCCGTCAGACTGAGTTCAACAAGCTGAACCTGAGCTACACGCTGATGAGCAAACGCAACCTGCTGACGCTGGTAAAAGAAGGATTGGTGAACGGATGGGACGATCCCCGTATGCCGACTATCTGCGGCTTCCGCCGTCGTGGTTATTCTCCGGAATCTATTCATAAATTTATCGATAAAATCGGTTATACGACTTACGATGCCCTGAACGATATCGCATTGCTGGAAAGCTCCGTACGTGACGATCTGAACAGCCGTGCTACCCGCGTATCTGCTGTCATCAACCCGGTGAAACTCATCATCACCAACTATCCGGAAGGACAAGTGGAGGAACTGGAAGCTATCAACAATCCGGAAGATCCGGAAGCAGGAAGCCACATGATCGAGTTCAGCCGTGAATTATGGATGGAACGCGAAGACTTTATGGAAGACGCGCCCAAGAAATATTTCCGCATGACTCCGGGACAGGAAGTACGCCTCAAAAACGCTTACATCGTAAAATGTACCGGATGCAAGAAGGATGAGAACGGCGTAATCACAGAAGTATATTGTGAATATGACGCGAACACCCGCAGCGGTATGCCGGATGCCAACCGCAAAGTGAAAGGTACGCTCCACTGGGTAAGCTGCAACCACTGCCTGCAAGCAGAAGTACGCCTCTACGACCGTCTGTGGAAAGTAGAAAACCCACGCGACGAACTGGCTGCCATCCGTGAAGCAAAGAACTGCGAAGCTCTGGAAGCAATGAAGGAAATCATCAATCCGGATTCTTTGAAAGTTCTGCCGAATTGCTATATCGAGAAGTTTGCGGCAACCTTGCCTGTGCTCTCATACCTGCAATTCCAACGCATCGGTTATTTCAATATCGACAAAGACTCGACTCCGGAGAAACTTGTATTCAACCGCACGGTAGGATTAAAGGATACCTGGGGCAAAATCAATAAATAAAATTCAGCCCTCACAGGCTACTTAAACATAAAAAGGCAGTGCCAAAAGCCGAATAAGGAATAAATCTATGATATTATTCAGGCACGGATTACACGGATTGCACGGATTTAAAGAGTTCACGTAACTTACAAGCCGCTTCAATCTGTGTAATCCGTGCCTAAACATCTTTTTAGCGCTGCTTTATTCAAATCAAAATAAATCAGAATGGGGAGAAAAAATTCACCGTCCGCAAATAAAGAACTAAACGAGTTAATCGCTCAATATGAAACGGCAAAAGCAGAAAACCGACAACTCTATCTGGACGGAGACCAACTAGCCGACATTGCTGACCGATACGCTGCCGAACGGAAATTCGACGAAGCGCAAGAGGTCATAACTTACGGCCTCCACCTGCATCCCGACAGCACAGATCTACTGGTAGAGCAGGCCTATCTTTATCTTGATACCGGTAAAATACCTCTGGCGAAAAAAGTTGCAGAAAGCATCACAGATGATTATATTACTGATGTAAAAATGCTGAAAGCGGAACTTCTGCTGAACGAAGGACAACTGGAAGCAGCCCGAAGCACATTAGATACCATAGAAGATACGGATGAACTGGAAACAATTATTAACATCATCTATCTCTATATGGATATGGGATACCCCGAAGCCGCCAAGGAATGGTTGGATAAAGGTACCCCCCGATTCGGTAAAAAAGAAGATTTCATAGCTGTCATGGCAGACTATCTCGCAGGCACCAATGAACTCGAAGCCGCATCGACCTATTACAATCAACTGATTGATATGGACCCTTACAATGCCAGTTACTGGGTGGGACTTGCCAAATGCCGCTTTGCAGCTGAAGACAGCGAAAAAGCAATCGAAGCCTGTGACTTTGCACTGGCTGCCGACGAGACGTTTGGAGAAGCCTACGCTTACCGCGGACATTGCTATTTCTATCTGAACAATTCGGATGCCGCCATTGAGAATTATACAAAGGCGATAGAATACAAAGCCTTTCCTCCCGAAATGGGTTACATGTTTTTGGGAATGGCATATTCCAACAAAGGAGCATGGCAAGAAGCAGACGATTGCTACCAACGTGTCATCGACCGTTTTGTAGCAGACGGAGCCGGCAACTCTCCTCTATTGATAGATACTTATACCAACAAAGCTGTAGCCGCCTCCCAACTAGGCAAGCATGAGGAAGCGCATCTGTTATGTAAAAAAGCCAAAAAGATCCAGCCGGATGATCCCGGTATCCATCTGACAGAAGGTAAACTCTACATGAAGGAAGGTCAGAAAAAAAAGGCAGTCAAGGCTTTTGACAAAGCACTGGTGATGGAACCGAGTGCAGAAATGTGGTATTTGGTAGCTTCGGCCTATTCGGACGCAGAGTACTTATATCAAGCCAAACTCTGTTTTGAAGAGTCATACCGGATTGATCCCAACTATGCAGACGTCACAGAGAAACTGAGTATTCTCAGTCTGATGCATAACGAGATAGACGACTTCTTCAAGTACAACAGTGAAAGTGCCCATCCGATCAGCGAGGACATCATTCTGGATCTGCTGTCCAGACCTAACCAAACGGAGGAAGGCGAACAAATGCTCAAAGAAGTCTGGAAGCGCATGAAGAAAGAGAAAGGAAATAAATAATCATATTAATAAACTTTAGCCCAAAAACACATGGAATCAGTAGCTTTTATCCAGTGGTGTCTCGAACATCTGAATTATTGGACAATCACTTTATTAATGACTATAGAAAGCTCCTTCATCCCTTTCCCATCGGAAGTGATCATCCCGCCGGCAGCATACAAAGCAGCTGTCAATGACGAGCTTAATATTTACTTGGTAGTCTTATTTGCCACCATCGGTGCAGATATCGGCGCATTAATCAACTATTATCTGGCCAAATGGCTGGGACGTCCCATTATTTATAAATTTGCCAACAGCCGCATCGGGCACATGTGTCTGATCGACGAAGCCAAAGTACAACATGCCGAATCTTATTTCGACAAGCATGGCGCACTTTCCACCTTCATCGGCCGATTGATTCCGGCAGTTCGCCAACTGATTTCCATACCGGCAGGACTTGCCCGCATGAAAATGCACACCTTCCTGTTGTATACCACTATCGGAGCCGGATTATGGAATACAATCCTCGCCATAATCGGGTATTACCTCTCGACAGTGCCCGGCATCGAAAGCGAAGAACAACTGATTGCCAAAGTAACAGAATACAGCCACGAAATCGGCTATTGCTTCATCGCAATCGGAATATTCATCGTGGGCTTCCTGGTTTATAAAGGAATGAAGAGAAATAAATAATAAGTATTAGGTAATAAGTATTAAGTATTAACCGAAGCTGCTGTGTTATCAGCTTATCCGCATGGTTTAATACTTAATACTTATTACCTAATACCTATTACCTATTACTTATTACTTAAAAATTAAACTGCACTCCTACGCCCAGTACTTCTTTGAATTGCAGGCGTGATCCTTTGCTGCCGTCTTTCTGAACTATTTTGATATCATCGTCATAGACCATATTGGTAGTCAGCGTAGTGGAGAACCATTTGTTGATTGCCATATTAATCTGCACTTCCCAGTTCACATCAATATTCTGAGGTTTATGCAAGTAGTCAGAATACAAGTCCAGACGGGAATATACAGTCATGTTCTTTAAGAATTCATATTTCACCTCTCCTTTCAGATTAGCACCGAAGCTCGACAAAAGATGTTTGCCGGGATCGACACCAAAAGCGCCTTCATCAGACAAACGGTCATTTAGAACAAAGGTGCCGCGCCAAGAGGCAGGAGACAATACAACCGTGAAAATCTTTCCCGGATCATATGTGAATCCCAAACCGGTAGTCAGATATGCCGGAGACATAAATTCGGAGATAGCGACATCCTTATTGACTGAATAGTCGTATCCGGGCGAGAATTGTGTCTGGAAAGTGGTAAATGCACTTGCATACCAGTTTTTGGCGATAGAATACCCATAGTTGGTATTCATATATATTTTATCATTGGCCTTTCTCATGCCATCCTCCCCTGTCTTATTCAAGCCATAAGCCAGTTCAAGACGGTTGTTCCATATATGCTTTCCCTTTTTATAGTTAGCCTGATAAGTACCTTGCAAGTCAAAAGCGACAGAATTGTCACCTCCAGCAGACCAGTTGGTCAAACTAACCTGCGTCAGTTTGAGTCCGGCAAAACCTTCCGTTGTCCAGGGAGAAGTTTGTGTACTATCGGCCGTTTGAGCCGACAAGTGTGCAGCGCCCATACCTAACAGGGCGATGAAGAAAAATCGAATTTTGTCCATGTGGTTAAGGTTTAATGTAAAGTAATAGGTAATAGGTATTAAGTAATAAGTATTAAGTAATACTCCGCATAATTAATGCCAATAATGAAATAAGCGACTTCGGCTAATACTTATTACCTAATACTTATTACTTAATACCTAATACTTATTACCTATTCTTTAACTGCCGCCAATGCCTTCTCATAGTCAGGTTCCTGAGTAATCTCCGGAACAAGTTCCGTATATGCCACTTTGCCGTCTTTGCCGATTACGACTACTGCACGTGCCAGTAAGCCTGCCAACGGTCCGTCTGCCATACGCAGTCCGTAGCTCTCGTCAAAATCAGAGAAACGGAAATCTGACAATGGGATTACGTTTTCGATGCCTTCCGTCGTACAGAAACGTGCGTGGGCAAAAGGAAGGTCTTTGGAGATAGCCAATACTACCGTATCTTTCAGACCTGCTCCCATTTTATTAAATTTGCGTACCGATGTTGCACAGACACTGGTATCCAGACTTGGAAAAATATTTAGAATCACATTTTTGCCGTTCAGGTCTTTCAGGGAGAAAGAAGACAAATCTGTTTTTACTAACTCAAAGTCAGGAGCGACTTTACCTACTTGTATAAATTCACCGATCAGTTTCACCGGTTGTCCTTTGAAATTTGTTGTTGCCATATTGCATTTACATTTTAAAATTACTTTATAATAAAAACAACTTATCCCCGGAATATGTTCACACGAAAACCTTTTCTAAAATCAATTTGTTATTCCTCCACAAATTCACAGAGTATTCATTTAAAATTAAAGAACGTATGGAAACTGTTTTCAATGAGATCAAACATTCAGTAAAAAACTGGTGGACCTCTCTCCTGTTAGGAATCGTGTATATTATTGTCGCCCTTTGGCTTATGTTCTCACCTCTCAGCAGCTATGTGGCACTTAGCATCGTTTTCAGCATATCGATGCTGATAAGCGGTATTCTCGAAATTATATTCTCCCTCAGCAACCGCAAGGGAGTACCGAGTTGGGGCTGGTATCTGGTAGGAGGAATTATCGACCTTATCTTAGGTATTTACCTGATTGCCTATCCGATGGTCAGCATGGAAGTGATTCCGTTCATCATCGCCTTCTGGCTCATGTTCCGGGGCTTTTCCTCTACCGGCTATTCCATCGACCTCAAACGTTACGGCACCCGCGACTGGGGCTGGTATATGGCCTTCGGTATCCTCGCCATCATCTGTGCTCTCATCATATTGTGGCAACCGGCAGTAGGTGCATTGTACGTGGTCTACATGATTTCCTTTACTTTCTTCATCATCGGACTTTTCCGCGTCATGCTTTCGTTCGAATTGAGGAATCTGCATAAAAGAAAATAAAAATCTTTCGGTAGTTACTTCGTATTTTGTTTATCTTTGTAGGCAATTTACACGAATCAATAAACTAAAAAAGAAGAAAAATTATGGCAATGCATACTTGGTTTGAGTGCAAAATCCGTTACGAGAAAACAATGGAAAACGGAATGCAGAAGAAAGTGACTGAACCTTATCTGGTAGATGCACTCAGCTTTACAGAAGCAGAAGCACGTATTATCGAGGAGATGACTCCATTTATAACAGGAGAATTTACAGTATCGGACATTAAACGTGCCAACTATAGCGAACTTTTCCCCAGCGACGAGGAAAGTGCCGACCGCTGGTTTAAGTGCAAACTGATCTTTATCACCCTTGACGAAAAAAGCGGTGCAGAGAAAAAGACTTCTACCCAAGTGCTGGTTCAGGCTGCCGACTTGCGTGACGCAGTGAAGAAGCTGGATGAAGGCATGAAAGGAACGATGGCCGATTACCAGATCGGTATGGTATCCGAGACCCCGTTGATGGATGTATATCCTTACAGTGCCGGACCGAATGACAAACCGGAGTTTGATCCGTCAAAAGCATAAGTAACCATGAGTATTGCTGACAATCTTAAGCAAGTGCTGGCCGAACTCCCACAAGGAGTCCGGCTGGTTGCTGTCTCAAAATTCCATCCCAACGAAGCGATAGAAGAGGCTTATCAGGCGGGACAGCGTATTTTCGGAGAAAGCAAAGTGCAGGAAATGACAGCTAAATACGAAACGTTGCCGAAAGACATCGAATGGCATTTTATCGGGCACTTGCAGACAAACAAGATCAAATACATGATCCCCTACGTAGCGATGATACATGGAATCGATACGTACAAACTGCTGACGGAAGTCAACAAGCAAGCTGCCAAAGCGGGACGTATCGTGAACTGTCTGTTACAAATTCACGTTGCACAGGAAGAGACCAAGTTCGGTTTCAGCCCCGAAGAATGCAAGGATATGCTGCATGCCGGCGAATGGAAAGAACTGTCTCACGTACGCATCTGCGGATTGATGGGAATGGCAAGCAACACCGATGATGTTGAACAAATTAACCGGGAATTTTGTTTACTGAATAGGCTCTTTCAGGAAATAAAAGCAAACTGGTTTGCCGAAACCTTTACTTTCCGTGAATTGTCGATGGGTATGTCACATGATTATCACGAAGCAATCGCCGCAGGAAGCACTCTAGTACGGGTAGGAAGCAAGATATTCGGAGAAAGAAACTATTAATCAGTAGCCAACTACTTTAAAAAGATATAATTATGACCGATTTAAAAACTACTTTCGCAGGGCTTTCTCTCAGAAACCCAATCATTATCAGTAGTTCGGGACTGACCAACAGTGCCGGCAAAAATAAGAGACTGGCAGAAGCAGGTGCAGGTGCCATCGTACTGAAATCTCTGTTTGAGGAGCAAATCATGCTGGAAGCGGATCAACTGAAAGATCCCGCTTTTTATCCGGAAGCAAGCGATTATCTGGAAGAATATATCCGTGAACACAAATTAGCTGAATATCTCACCTTAATCAAGGAAAGCAAAAAAGAGTGTAACATCCCCATCATAGCCAGCATCAACTGCTATTCGGATGCGGAATGGATAGACTTTGCCAAACAGATACAGGAAGCCGGTGCCGATGCACTGGAAATCAATATTCTGGCATTGCAATCGGATGTACAATATACGTACGGTTCATTTGAGCAGCGTCATATCGACATCCTGCGTCATATCAAACGGACAGTAAGCATTCCGGTGATTATGAAACTGGGGGACAACCTGACAAATCCTGTAGCTCTGATCGATCAGCTGTACGCTAACGGAGCAGCTGCAGTGGTTCTCTTCAACCGTTTCTACCAGCCGGATATCAATATCGAGAATATGGAACAAATATCCGGTGCAGTATTCAGCACTTCCGCCGATCTTGCCACTCCTCTCCGCTGGATTGGAATCGCATCCTCAGTGGTAGATAAAATCGATTATGCAGCCTCCGGCGGTGTTTCCAGTCCGGAAGCAGTAGTAAAAGCAATCCTTGCCGGAGCTACTGCCGTAGAAGTTTGCAGCGCTGTCTATCAGAACACGAACGCATTCATCGGAGAATCCACCCGCTTCTTATCTGCATGGATGGAACGGAAAGGTTTCGAAAGCATCGCTCAGTTCAAAGGAAAACTGAATATTAAAGACGTTCAAGGCATCAATACGTTCGAACGTACACAATTCCTAAAATATTTCGGTAAGAAAGAAAATTAAGAATGAAGAACTAGAAACAAAGAATAAAAAAGAAGAATGAAGAATCCGCCGGCGCATTTATACTACCGGTAATTCTTCATTCTTCTTTTTTTTAGTTCTTTATTATTTATAACAGATTACTGGCCAACTCACTCAACTGACTGCGTTCGCCTTTCACCAGATTGACATGTGCAAAGATATTCTGGTCTTTCATACGGTCGATCATATATACAAGACCATTGGACTGGCTATCCAGATACGGCTGGTCAATCTGCTGGATATCTCCCGTAAACACCATCTTCGTGCCTTCGCCTGCACGGGTAATAATCGTTTTTATTTCATTCGGAGTCAGGTTCTGCGCTTCGTCAATGATACAGTACATTTCACTCAAACTACGCCCGCGGATAAATGCCAGCGCTTCAATCACCAGTTGCTCGCTCTTCTGCATATCTTCGATACGTTTCACTTCGGTCGAATTAGCGGCAAACTGACGTTTGATCACATTCAGGTTGTCAAACAGCGGTTGCATATATGGAGCAACTTTTTCCTGTGCGTCTCCCGGAAGGAAACCGATATCCTTGTTGGACAACGCCACCACCGGACGTGCCAGCAATACTTGCTTATAATCAGTCAACTTACCTAAAGCTGCCGCTAAAGCCAGCAATGTCTTACCCGTTCCTGCCTTTCCTGTCAATGCCACCAGTTTGACGTTCGGATCGTTCAGTATCTCGAAAGCAAAACTCTGTTCGGCATTGCGAGGTTCAATGCCATAGTTGCGTCCCTTCGTGACGCGGCAGATGGAATGGGTAAAAGGATTGTAGCGTGCCAGTACACTGTTCCGGTCACTCTTCAGAACAAAGCATTCGTTAGGATGAATGACGTCTTTAAAGTCAAATTCACTCAGGTCGATGCCTTCTTTGGAGGAATAGATGCGGTCGATTAATGCCGGATCCACGTTTTCAAAGATCTCATTGGATTTCTCGAATATATCGACATTGGATACTTTATCTGTGATATAGTCTTCGCTGGTAATACCGATGGAACGTGCCTTCATACGCAGGTTCACATCCTTGGTCACTAAGATAGCCGGAGTCTTCGGATATTTGCCCGCCAGATATTCAACGGCTGCCAATATCAGATGATCAGGTTTCTTCACCGGAAAAGATTCATGAACTTTAGGAGCATCCACATTGCCGGGGACAATGAACAGGCGTCCCAATCCTTCTCCCAGACTCACTCCTTTAGAGAAAAGTTCGTCACTTGTCAGCAAATCCAGTTCCCGGACAAACTCACGGGCATTGAAATTAATCTGCTCGTTTCCTTTCTTGAACTTGTCCAGTTCTTCCAGTACGACAAGGGGGAGATAAATATCATTTTCCTGAAAATTCTTCAAACAATTATAGTCGTGAAGAATAACATTTGTGTCAATTACAAAATTTTTCTTAGTTCCCATGATTTCTTAGATTTTAATGTTGATATTTGCAGTCTCATTCATCAATCCTCCGTTTACAGTTGGAATGATGGTTCTAAAGATAAACAATTTTGCGAGCAATAAAGATTGCCCGGAGTTAAATATTATAAAACATGGATTATCAGAACACTTTAAAGTACTTATATGAAAGTGCACCTATGTTTCAGCAAATAGGTGGCAAAGCATATAAGCCAGGTTTAGAGACAACACACAAATTGGACGAACATTTAGGTCATCCGCATCAAGAATTCAGAACGATACATATCGCCGGGACAAATGGAAAAGGTTCCTGTTCGCATACGATCGCTGCCGTGCTACAAGCCGCGGGCTATAAAGTCGGGTTATTCACTTCCCCGCATCTGATCGATTTCCGCGAGCGTATCCGTATCAACGGTGAAATGATTCCCGAAGAGTATGTGGTCAACTTTGTAGAAGACCACCGTTCCTTTTTCGAACCTCTGCACCCTTCTTTCTTCGAACTTACCACGGCAATGGCATTCCGCTATTTTGCCGATCAGAAGGTAGATGTGGCAGTGATCGAGGTAGGCATGGGCGGACGTCTGGACTGTACCAATATCATCACCCCCGATCTGTGTGTTATTACCAATATCGGTTTCGACCATATGCAATATCTGGGCCACACACTGAATAAAATAGCCAAAGAAAAGGCCGGAATTATCAAAGAAGATGTTCCGGTAGTAGTGGGAAAAGTATCCGGAGCGGTGAAAAGAGTATTTACGATGAAAGCCAAGGCAATGAATACCTTCATCACCTTCTCGGAAGAATTAAAGAGTTTCACCCATGTGCAATATTTGTCATATGATAACCTGAAGGAGTCCAGAGCCGATTTGCAGGAATTATTGGAGGAGGAAATAAAACTTCAGCAGATACAGACGCTTCCAATGAAAATGATGCAATTTGTCTCTCTTATCAACCCGGCTGACGCCATACGTGCGATAGACAGAATCATGGATAAAAGAAAAGACGCAATATCCATTCATAATTCCAGTTTTATGACGGGATTATACTACGAACTGAGCGGTCTCTATCAAACAGAAAATTGTCTCACAATCCTGGCAGCACTGGATATTTTAAAGAACCTGGGATATGAAATCTGTAATAAAGATTACCATACCGGATTCTCTAATGTATGCGAGATGACCGGTCTGATGGGACGCTGGCAGAAACTCCAAAGCTATCCTGACCTCATCTGCGACACAGGTCACAACGCTGATGGCTTTAAAAGTATTCGCAAGCAATTGAAGTATATACACGAAAAGTTGCATCAGGAATTGCATATTGTATTCGGCATGGTCAGCGACAAGGATATCAGCAGTGTTCTGGAACTGTTGCCGAAAGACGCCACCTACTATTTCACCAAAGCGAGCGTGAAACGTGCAATGCCGGAAGATGAGCTGATGAAAATGGCTTTGGAAGCGGGACTGAAAGGCACCTCCTACCCTACCGTAGTGGATGCCGTACGGGCAGCAAAAGAAAACTGCCCCCCTAAAGACTTCATCTTCGTGGGAGGCAGCAGTTTTATTGTCGCCGATTTGTTAGCGAACCGCGATACACTCAATCTCCACTAACGCATCCTTCGGCAAAGCCTTTACGGCCACAGCCGAACGTGCCGGAAAAGCTCCGTCAAAATACGTAGCATATACACCGTTCATTCCGGCAAAGAAAGACATATCCTGGAGGAATACAGTCGTTTTTACAATGTTTCCCATTGTCAACCCTGTTTCTTCCAGGATGTGTTTTATATTCTCCAACGACTGGCGTGCCTGTTCTTCAATTCCTTCTGCCATCTTTCCGGTAGCCGCATCGATAGGCAACTGACCCGATACGAATACCATTCCATTGGCTTCTATCGCCTGACTATAAGGACCGATAGCTCCCGGTGCTTTTTCACTGCAAATTACTTTTTTCATATTTATCTTCTTTTTTTCTGTTTACCAATCCTCAAAGGTAGTAAAAAAATGCCTCTCGCAAAACGAATTTTGCAAGAGGCAACCATATTTCTGCTTATTAAAGACTATTCGGCTTTTTCTGTTTTTTCTTCTTCGGCAGGTGCTTCAGCAGGAGTTTCTCTCGACACATTCACTGTTACATTTACAGAAGTTGGCTGCGGCTGATATGGCATACGGTTCTTCGGATCTTCACCATACTGATTAGGACCTACCGTACCATCAGCAAACAACATATAGAGACTGAATACCCACCCGATGATAGGAACACAGCAAATGAGTATCAACCAACCGGACTTGTTCAAGTCATGCAACCGCTTCACGCCCTGCGCCAAAGAGAACCATATGGAAGCTATTCCCGCTACGATACCAATCAAGATACCAAACAGGGAACCACCTGCGGAACCGGCAGCCGCACCAAGAAACAAAGTAGCTAAACCGAGAGAATAGGCAACACCAAAAACGATACCACCGATAATACCAGACAGGAAATATTCGATTCTACGAATACGACCGTCAAAAGAAAAAGGAGCTTTGAACATAATTTTATTAAGTTTATGTGAATAAATAGTTGATTGTAATCTTGATATGCTAGCAAAGATATAAAATAAATTAAATAAAGAAAGCTTTTATGTCAAAAAATCACCTCTTCTATCAAGAATAGAAAACAAAAAAGAAACCAGCTAGTTTTTTTGTAGCACATTTTCTTAAACCTATTAACTGTTGATCAATGAAATCTCCTCGTTTGCGAAGCCTGCCACAAAAATATTCCCCCAAAAGCATATTACGCGATATTACAACCTATTTTGAGGATACCGTTTTCCCTATCCGAGAAATAAATAGCATGTTATAATCTGGTTTTAGGGGGCACAGAACGATGTGTGTAAACTACGACGGCCGCAAAAATATGTTGGACTGCCGATGAATAAAGGTGCTGAAGTGATTTTTATAAAATGAAAAAAACAAAACGATACGTTGCACAGGTTGTCTTTTGAGTTACACATGCTTGTTATTTGAACGGCTTGAATACAATGAAAGTTACTTTGAGCTAATCTGATGGTACAAATAGCATTGAATTAATAAGAAAAACTACTAAGGAGACTACTTATAGCTATTTCTGTATATCTAACAGAGGTAGGCTATATTTATATGCAAGCATTTGAGAAACTGTTTAAGCAGGTTGATTACCGGTGCTAATCAGCAATTTACATAGAGAAGTTTGAACGGATGATGATATGTTAAAAATGAAGTTGGACATACTATTGGACATACTATTGGACATACAGTTGGGCATACTCTATTTTGTTCTTAAATAGATGGTATTTAAAAGTTGGGCATACCTTTTGATGACATTTTTAGGAGTGTTCAAGTATATATAATGCCAAATTCAATACCTTTTTTGCAGTCTTTCTGCACTTTAACAGGGGGATAATACCAGTATTTCGATGATTATTCGAGGTGTAAATATGAGATAAATAGCTGATTTATAGCATGTATATCGGATGGAATATGTATTTTAGCGGTGAAAAAGTGCGTGTGTGTCTTTTTCTTTGTAAAATAGACATTATTTTCTTGTTGATTTATAGTTTATACCTCTGCTTTTTACTATATTTTTGTAGTGACTGACATTGGGATGGCTATTAGAATAGTTAAAAGAATACCCTTTATGGAGGCTGCAACGAAAGAAACAGCGACTTTCTCCCTTTGTAGTAAGTGTCAGTCACTCCTACGAAGGGTTTTCTTTTTATATTAATCTATAAATTGTTTATGAAAACAAAATCAAATGGGCAAGCAACTGATTTAATAAAAGTTTTTACTTACAATCAGGAAAGTACATCTATTCGTGTACAAGTAGTTAATAATGAGCCATGGTTTGTGGCGAAGGATGTTTGTGATGTATTAGATCATTCTAATCACAAAATGGCAATTAAGGCTCTTGATGAAGATGAGGTAAGCAGTGTTTACCTCACCGATGCTTTAGGGAGAAAGCAAGATACTAAGGTTGTAAATGAGTCAGGCTTATATTCTCTCATTTTTCAATCTCGAAAGCCTGAGGCTAAATCTTTCAGAAAGTGGGTGACATCTGAAGTTCTTCCTGCTATTCGCAAGAACGGATATTATGGACTGAAGCAAACAAAGCAAGATTATATTGATGCCCGTGATGTTCCATATAGTCGGAAAAAAGTGAATGGAATTGAAGTTCGCTGTGTTACACTCAATGGAGAAGATTGGTATTCAATGAATGATATTCATAGGATCGTAGGTAGTAGTACAGGGAGTTCTCAAGCCGCAAAGAAGTTAAATTTAAAACAAACACTTGCGAAAAAAATATTATTGGGTGGTTTGACGAATCCTGCTTGGTTTGTGACAATGCTAGGAATGAACTTATTGTTATCAGGAAGTAAAAAATATCAGGAACAACAACAGTTAGATATAAAATTTGGATAATTGTAAAAAAATAGATGGCAGTTAAGATTTGAATTTCAATAATAAGTAAGGTGGTAAACAGATATTTACCGCCTTACTTATTATTAGTTTTCTTCTTTTATTGATTCTTTAATTGGAAGTTCACAGAGTTGGCAGAGCGACCGGAGATCAAGGAAGGCTATGCGGTATTCGCAAGCCTCACAATCATCTCCTACCGGCCTAAACCCTTATGAATTCCTTCTGTATTATCCGGTTGATCATGATGACCGTGCGAATGAAAGTGTTGTTGAAACGCTTTCAAGGCGGCAAGCTCTTCGGATTTTTCACGGAGTTCTGTTTGAAGTTGGTCAATCTTAGCCTCCTTTTCCTTTATCAACTTTTCTTTTTCTTCCTTTTCATCCTTATACATCTTGTATATAATAGATTCCTCAACCGATGAAATAGGGGTAGCGTTTGGGGTATACCCCAGTTTGTTTTCTTCGGATGTTTTGTTATCACGAAGCATAGAGCCACGACCAGTGAGAAGCCAATCAGAATTTATCGGGAATTGTAATACAGTATTTTGTATTGCAGATACCCCAACATTACTTCTTCCTTTTGATATTTCCGTAATCATAGACGTACTAACGGATATTCTAGAAGCAAAGTCTTTATTGTCAGACACTTCATGTTCTTCTATTAGATACTTAAGTACCTTTAGAAAGCGGGATGATAATTCATTTAGCATATAAATAATACAGTTTACTGGAAAATAAATCTTGTTTTTCTTTGCAAAATACAGAATACTGTATATATTTGCATCGTGATACTCGTTTACAAGCGTCCAAAGATAAGAATTAAACTCTAAATAATAATAAGTATGGAAAAGGTTTTAGAACACGTTTCAGACAATCTCTCAGTAGAGATTATACCGGATGGGAAATTTGAGTTCTTAATGACCACAAATGAAGTGGCAAAAGGATTCGGTGTTGCTGGAAACACAGTTAGAATGCATAAGCTTGAACATAAGGATGAACTTATAGAAGGCAAGCATTTTATTGCCATGATAAATGGAGAAGTTTCCAGCGTCAGTAAAACTGACGCTGACTGTAAATCAAAGGGTTACAAGTTTAAGCAAATTTTTTGGACCAAACGTGGCATCGTCCGCCTAGGTTTCTTCATTAAGAGCGAGCGTGCCAAGATGTTCCGTGACTGGGCAGAAGATTTGGTGATTAATAAAATTGATGAAGCCTACCAAGTACAAGCACAAGTTCAACAACTTTCTCTTTTCCCCGAACCGGTGAAACGTAACCATAACCGACTGACTAAAGAGCGTATGATAGATATTCTTGCTGATGTGGCTAAAATAGAGGATAAGAATATTCGTCTGTCGTTGATTGATAAACTGACAAATATTAAAGCGTAAATATATGCATAGAATTGACTGGGAAGATTCCAAAAAGAAAGGTGAGGCTTATGCTTACCTAGCAAAAGTGTTTGAAGTGAAGAAGCCTGCTGTCAGCTTGGCGATGAGCTTTAAACGTAACAGTTTGAAGGCTGCGCAAATGAGAGATGTGGCAATTCGTGAGCTTGGCGGAAAGCTGCTAAGTGATGTAGGTGTAGAGGTCAAGCCTACCAAGGTACTTGACTCAAAGGGTAATGTGACGGGAGTAATAATAAATAAGTAAGCAATCATTATGATATACTGGAAAGAAGAATGTCAGGGTTTGGTAAAATCTCATTCGGTAGTGGTATTAGTAGACCGCTACGATGAGAACAGAATTCCTGTGTTCGCAATTCGGCGGGTACAGTCTGCGGTGGGCAGTCGTAGCGGTAAGAACTCCTATTGGAGTGTGGCTTTTGACGAGCCGCTAAGTGATGAGTGTAATGCGGTAACGTTTCCTTTTATTCTAGCTACATTATGTCAATATGCTCCACATGGCGTTGTGATCAATCCAACGCGTCTGGATGAATATCACCCGGCTTGGGTGCTGAACGCTAATCAGGAGAAGGAATTGGAGTGGCGCAAGGAAGGAGTGATTCATGATTTGGAACAGATGGTTAATGACTTAAAGTAACTATGCCATGAAACCAATCATAATACTTCCCAACCATATTTTAGTATAAAATAGAAAGTGTCGCATAAATAGTAAGTAATAAAAATGAAGACAACAAAGATATTAAACACCATCTTTCGCAATATGCGGTCCTCTTTTTTCTCGGAGTACATATCAGATCCGGTTTCTTGTTTTCCGATAATACTTTACCAAGTTCTTCCAGAAAGGCTTTCTTTGTCCGCTCTGGCATTAATGACAGATCACGTAGCACTATTGCAGAGAGCAGGACTCCCAGTAGCAATAAGTATACCGACAGAAGAAATACCCAACGGATATATAGGCAAGATGTCTGTGTGGAATGAAGACTTATCAAAATACCTAGGATGCCGGCTCCTGCCACAAGGATACTTCGATAAAATTCAATCTGTTTCTCCGTAGCTAAGTTGCTTAGCTCGGTAAGCTTTTGGAAATTTTTAGTCCAATCCTCATTAGTCATGATAGAAGTAATTTAAGTTAGATAGCTACAAATGTAGCAAAACTATCCCGGTTCGGGATGAATAGGGATAGGCTTTTTGAGTAATAATTTTAATAAGCAATGATATGAAAGCAATCAGATGGATTCAGAATGTGGCTGCTGTGGTGGCTATAGCAATGGCTGTCAGCCTGGCTGATGGCATAAGTATAACTTTTAAAGAAGCCTGTACGGCGGGAATGCTGGTGGTATTGGCAGTGGTGATGTTGTTGGGACGGGCTTTGGAGGAAGAAAGGAGGGCTGAATAATGGGTACAAAATACAGTTCCGAATGTAAATCCGGATATCAACAGAACAATAATATTTATGCGGGTAAAAAGCTTAGTTCAAATCCTTATTATTCTCTTCATTTAGTAGATTATCATAGCTTGCCGCAGTCACACAAAGAGTTGTTTCCTTCCCTTCATGATGTTCCACGTATGGATAATTCAAAGGACGCTCAAAATCTTGCGGAAAGGGATATTCAGACATATATTTTGTCCCCATGCTGTATACATGGAAAGGAGAAGCTTCAAGGACAATGTCGTATCCATAAAATAATCCATCAACAATTTGGCGGAAGGCTTTTATGCCTGAGTGCGAATTTATGTTTGAACGAAAATACGCAATATCAACAACCAACTCCTTTAACGTTGGATCAGCTTTATATTGCGACTCATCGAAAAATGGGAAGTCTTCGTCAAATGCAAAATCTATTTTTTGCAAAAGTGCAACACTCACTAAAGCATCATGAATCAAATGGCGATGCCATTTTGCGGAATCAATATTGCGATAAACTATAATATAGTTCAATTTCCATTTAGGGGAATGTTTGAAGCATTTCATGATTATATAATTTTTTGGTTTGATAGCTACAAAGGTAGCAAAACTATTCCGGTTCGTGAGGAATAGGGATAGTGTTTTTTTTGACATGCAAGGTAAGAACTTTCATGAGTGGCTTACGGGTCCGGGTCGGTGCCGGACGCTTGCGCAAATTTAAAATGTTTGATTATGGAAATGTTTGGTAATATACGGTGTGTGACTTTCGCTGAGCTGGTAACTCAGGGGGGAATCCTGAGTAAACCGAACTATGATAAGAAAGTAAAAGAGGGAAAGATAAAACCATTGACACGTGGTGGAAATGGACGTAAAGTTCTCATTGACTATGTTTCCCTTTACAAACCCATCAAGGAGGCTTATGACGCCAAGTATCCGGATGCAGAACAGAAGTTGAAAGAACAAATCAAAGAAGAAACCATGAGTGATACACTAAGAACTGATAGCAAGGCTATTGAATTCTACCGTGATAAATTTACATTATCCGATGGTAGCAACTTGACAGATGTGAAACAGGCAGAATATGTACTGAACGCACAAGTAATGAATGAAATGATTTGTGTGGAGAATGAAATGAAATCGCTGCACAGGAAGAGTGGTTATTCACACTCCAAGGAAATTTGGGAGGCTGTAATGGGTACTTGTGAGAAACTTCGTTTGCTGTATCAGCATACGCTTCCCGGCAATGCTGCCCGCCTGCGTGAAAAGTACAATGCTTATAAGAAGTATGGGTATGAGGTATTAGTCAGCGCTAAGAATGGTAACCAAAACACTCGAAAGATTGGACCGATGGAAGGACGCTTGCTGTTGAAACTGAAACGCAGTAAGTTTCCTGTCTATACTGACTCTCAGATATTTGAGGAGTACAATCGCCAGGCGATAGAACGTGGACTGAAACCTATCAAGTCCATGACCACTCTTCGCAATTATCTGTATGATCCTGCCGTGATGCCACTTTGGTTTGCTGCCGTATATGGAATGCAGAAGTGGAAATCGAAGTATTCTTCTTTATTGAAGACACAACTTCCGCAGATGCGTGACGCTCTTTGGTATTCCGATGGTACTAAGCTGAACCTGTACTATAAAAATGCGGATAATAAAATGTGTACTACTTCTGTTTACGAAGTTCTTGACGCTTATAGTGAGACGCTAATTGGCTACGATATCGCTCCGAAAGAAACTTTTGACAGTCAGTACCGGGCTTTCCGGCAGGCAGTAGAATTCGCTGGCGTTCGTCCCTATGAAATTGTAAACGACAATCAGGGTGGACATAATAAGCTGGCGGCGCGAGGATTCTTCGACAAGATTGCTATCCTTCATAAACCTACTATGCCCTACAATGGTCAGAGCAAAACAATAGAAAGCGTTTTTGGTCGGTTCCAACAGCAGATACTCCATAAGATATGGTATTTCACCGGGCAGAACGTGACAGCTGTAAAGATGAACAGCAAGCCCAATCTTGAATTCATAGAAAAGAATGCTTATGCTCTTCCTACTCTGGAAGAAGTGAAAGAAATCTACCGTCAATGCCGTGAGGAATGGAACAATGCCGCTCATCCGGCTACCGGTATTGCTCGGATTGATATGTACCGCATGAGCGAGAATCCGGAAACATCACCCGTGCAGCCAGTTGAACTGATTCAGATGTTTTGGCTCACAAGCGCCAAAGAGGTGACCTATACCAATGCCGGGCTGAAAATAGAGATCGACAAGCAGAAATATGAGTACGAAGTCTATGGCGAAGACGGGCTTCGTAATGAACAATGGGCGCTTCGTAACATAGGACGCAAGTTCCGTTTGATGTATGATCCGATGGATATGACCCGTATTGAACTTTGGGAACCGACCGCTTCCGGATTGAAATATAGCATAAGCGCAACTCCGCGGACCGTCATTAACCGTGACACACAGACTCGAACCGCTGATCAGACTTCCTTCATGCGTCGAACTGTCGCCCAAAATAAGGAGATAATGGCGCTGATCCAACTCAGCACAGAAGATTTCGATTTGGACGAATCCATCGCAGCCGAACTCTTTAACCTCTCTACTCCGCAACCGAAGAATGTGAGCGAAAAGAAAATGAAGGAAGTGCGTGAGAAATATGAAGCCGGAACGCTACAGTCCCCCATATCCCTGCCGGAAAAACTGGCGATTGAGGAAGAGGATGACGGCACGGAACTGGCATATTCCACTACCGGAGAATATACCAAAGTGACTTCCAATCTCACATTTGATGATATCGACTGCCTTGAACGCTATTAGAATGACGAAAAATAACTGTTTAAACAATATACGAAACAATGAAAGAATTAAGCCTTGAGCATAAAAATGCTATCCGTGACGCACTGAGTGCCTACTGTGACAACTACTTGTCCCGTAACCGTGCGGCTGAAAGCCTGAACGGTGTGAGTGCCGCCACTGTATCTACCATAGTGAACAGTAAATATGCCAATATCTCTGACGATATGTTTATTCGCATTGCCACGCAGATCGGATTCAGTTTCGATTGTTGGGAGATTCACGAAAGCGTGGCCTTCAAAGAAATATCCTTTATGATGACTGATGCGCAGATGTATAAGAACGTCACGTGGATTGTAGGGGATGCCGGGTGCGGAAAGACTACCGCTGCTATCGACTATCGCAAGAAGCACAGGAACGTTTTTTATATCCTTTGCTCCGAAGATATGAAGAAAAGCGATTTCGTACGTGAAATATCCAAGCAGGTGGGCGCTCCTACCGATGGGACCAACCTTCGGGATATGCTGGAGTATGCCATTTCTATGATCGCCTTTTTGGGTAATCCGCTTATTATTTTCGACGAGGGCGACAAACTGACGGATAGCGTATTCAATTACTTCATTTCCATTTATAATCGTCTGGAAGGTCACGCGGGAATCATTTTCCTTTCTACCAACTATATCAAACGTCGCCTGGAGAATGGGCTTCGTTATAACAAGAAGGGTTATAAGGAAATATACAGCCGTATCGGCCGTCGTTTCTTCGAGGTAAAAAGCACGACCCAAAATGACATTCACGCTATCTGCCAGACTAACGGGCTGACGGACGAAGCGGAAATAAAGAAAGTATTGAAAGACGCAGAGGCTAGCGAGAACGACTTGCGACGGGTGAAACGCTGTGTACATAGCCGCAAACGTATCATGGACGCACGTGCCAGGAAAGGAGAAGCGGAATAATGGGGCGAGCCAAGTCTGTAAGCGAATTACTGGCTACGAAGATTGAAACTTTCCCTTTCCGGGATGAATGGTATGATGCGTTTGGCGAACCGGAACGGAGAGGTGTCTGGATAGTTTGGGGAAATTCCGGGAATGGTAAGACCACATTTGTGGTGCAGCTTTGCAAATACTTATGTCAGTTTGAACGAGTGATTTACGACAGTCTTGAAGAGGGAGCCAGTCTGACGATGAAGAATACATTGTTACGATGCGGAATGCTGGAAGTGAACCGTCGGTTTCTTCTTCTTGACAATGAGCCGATAAAAGATTTGAGTGAACGACTGTTGCGACGAAAATCTCCGGGAATTGTGGTGATTGACAGTTTCCAGTATACGCAGATGACATATAAGCAGTATATCACCTTCAAGGAAAAGCATAAAGACAAGCTGATTATTTTTGTAAGTCATGCGGATGGAAAGCTTCCTTCCGGGCGTAGTGCCCGTAGCGTGATGTACGATGCTTCGCAGAAAGTTTACGTAGAAGGTTACAGAGCTTTCAGTAAGGGACGGTTCAACGGACCGAAAATGCAGATTGACGTATGGTCGGAAGAAGCCGAAAAATACTGGGGAGATAAATATCAATGATAATAAAAGTTACAGTTATGAGAACAACAAAAGATAAAATAATCACTCCTCAACAGATGAAGGCGCTGCATGCAACTTTTCATCGAATCGGTATGGATGATGATGCTCGTCACGACTGCATTTCTTCTTTCACGGACGGGAGGACGCAGAGCAGCAAAGAGCTTTCCTTCGACGAGGCTCGCAGATTACTAGCATCACTCAACGAGGATCAGGCAGAGAAAGCACGCGAGGAAGCAAAAAAGTTGGTAAAGGCTATTTTCTGTCTGTCTTTTCAGATATCCTTCCTGAATAAGGGATATGCCAATGATACGCAGGAAGAATTTCAAATGAATATCGCTAAGTTGAATGTCTTTGCCCGCAGCAAAAGTGCCGCACGAAAGAATGTGTCTGAGATGTATCCGTCTGAGTTGAAGGCTTTCAAAAAGCAACTGGAGGCGATAGTATATAATGAAAACAAGAAATCAAAAAACAAAAAATCATGAGAAAGAATCCTGAAATAAATAAGGCAATAGGTATTCTCCAAAAGAAAGGTGATAAGCTGAGTATGATACAGATAGAAGTATTGAGTGAACGTTGCACGGAGATATGCGTATTTGAGCGTTACGTTCAAAATGTTTCTAATGAGAATCGGGATGAAGCGGCTTATTGTGCTGCCCGTGATGCCGCACGATATCTATATGGGAAGTTAGAACTGGAAGAGTTAATACCTGATGCCAGTAATTATCCGGAAGAACTCACCACAGATACACTCTCCCTTCCTACTCAAGAAGAAATGTGGAAAATGATTCAAAAGTTAAGTGGACAGGTAGAATGCTTGAAGCGTCAGATTCATGAAATGAAAAAGGATAAATCTGCTAGAAAGATTACCGTTCTTCCACAGAAAGGTAAGAAGCGGGAAGAATATATAGAGCCTGATAAAGAAGAATATCTTACACCAGTACAAGCTTCTGAATATGTAGGATGTTCCATAACAAGCCTAAAAATATGGAAGAGAAAAGGACTTATTTCTTTTTGTCGTGAAAAAGGTCGTGTCTATTATAAGAAAAGCGAGCTGGATAATAATCCTCATATTCAGAAATATAAAAACTGCTATCATGATATCACAACAAAATGAATCCGAATACACCATGTCCTACTCCATGTCGGAGGCGCAGAGACTTGAATTACAAATCAGAAGGGATGAAGAACGATGGAGTACCATCTTTGATACTCTGATGGAACGTGACTTGATAGAACATTCAAGAGAGTCAGACAAGCTGCTGGAGGATTGGAATAATCTGAACACCCGTATCGAAATGAACCGTACCCGTCTTGCCCTGTTGAAATCCTCCTCAGAACTGACGGAAGAAGAAAAGAAACGTCGTCCCGGACCGGGAGGCAGCGAAAGATTTAATATAAAGTACTGAATCAACATAGTATAAACTATCAAAAAAAACAAGTTTTATGGCAAAGACTAGAGTTAAAAAAGTAGTGATCTCCGGCATAACATCGGAGCAGGCGGAAATCGCTTTCAGTGAATTTGCAACGGCGGATGCCAAAGTGCAGAACATCCAGAGTAAAATGGATATGGAGATAACCCGTATTCGTGACAAATATGCGGATATATTAGCCGAACAACAGGCTATTCGGGAAAAGAATTTTGAGATCATGCAGACATTCGCTACGGAACATCGTGAAGAGTTATTCTCCAAACGTAAAAGTTACGAAAGTGCTCATGGGACATTCGGTTTCCGTACAGGAACTCCCAAACTTAAGAATGTTAAAGGGTTTACCTGGGCATCTGTCACCAATCTAGTGAAGGAATTTCTTCCCGGTTATATCCGGGTGAGCGAGGAACTGGCAAAGGATCGTCTTCTTGCTGATCGTGATAAGGAGGAAGTTGCCGAGCAATTATCCAAATGTGGTATGGTTGTAGTACAAGACGAATCATTCTATGTGGAACCCAAGAAAGAAAACGAACAGCCAGCCTGAATACTCGTATGCTCCCATATACAGTCGCTGGGCAGTTTATCATTGGACGGAATCTGGGAATATCAGTACAGGTGATAAGGTGGCGGAATTTTCCACTAGGGAGGAAGCCCGGAAAGAATGTTATCGTCTGAACGGATGGAAATACAAGGAACCTGAAAGATCATGAAATTTATCTATAAGAGTAATCTCCGCCATGAACAGATGCCGGCATGGCTTAAATACATCACGGACATCACATTGGAAGAGATCAATGAATTTTTTCCCACCGGTTCCGCTTTCGAATTTGACTATCTGAAATGGGCGATAGAAGATGATCTGAAATCTCTTCCTGTAAAAAGTGAAGTATCAACGGAACTGGTGACGGAAGAAGAGCAAAGAGTAATTTTCATCAAGCGTTCCGGACGAATACTGGTTTCAATCTATTTTAAATAACAATTAAACAACTTACAATTATGGCAATGCACACATGGTTTGAATGTCGTATCCGTTACGAAAAAGTGGTGGAGAACGGAATGCAGAAGAAAGTAACGGAACCTTATTTGGTAGATGCTCTCAGCTTTACAGAAGCGGAAGCACGAATTATCGAAGAGATGACTCCATTCATATCCGGAGAATTCACCGTATCGGATATCAAGCGGGTAAATTACAGTGAACTGTTTCCAAGTGATGATGAAGCTGACGATATTTGGTTCAAATGCAAATTAAGCTTTATCACATTAGATGAAAAGAGCGGAGCAGAGAAACGTACCTTTACTAATGTATTAGTACAGGCTTCTGATTTGGGGCGTGCAAAGAAGAATCTCGATGCGGAAATGAAAGGCACGATGGCGGAATACCAAGTTTCATCGGTGACGGAGACGGCTATCATGGATGTCTATCCTTATACTGCACCGGAAGAAGAGTCTGAGTTCAAGGATGAAAAAGCGAACTAAAGAAATGATACTTGTGCCACCGTTGGCATCCGCTTTGGTGGCACAAGTTTATGAGAGCAAACTTCCGATTTCGCTCATCATCCATCGGAAAGATCACACGGGAATGATTCCTGTAACGGCGGAATATGAAGTTGGATATAATGATGCGTTTGATCAACTGCTGACAGATGTCGCACGAAAATTGAAGGTTTTATGAGCAAGAAACAACAAACCTTATTGATTACTCCACCTTTATTATCAAAGGAACATCCTAATGAAATGGAGACATTTACTGGATTCGAGTGCAGTAAATGTTACGGTAACGGTTGGATTATTGCATTGGGAGAACGTAACGAAACAGTGATAAATACGTGCCCTATCTGTGGAGGTAGTGGAAGATTAAAAGCGGTGGTAACCACAAAGTGGATACCAGATAAGAAAGAAGAATAACCAATGACATAAAAATGAATAACCAAAGCAGTATTAGCAGTATCACATTTGGTCCGTGAGGCAAAGCCAAGAAAGGACTATATCAATCACTTCCGGCAATCGAAGCCTCTTGAAGGAATTTATCTTTCAGACTTTATCCGGGAAACAGTTGAAAAGAAATCACGGCGCAAGCCGTCAAACTCACTAGCAGTTTACAGTGCCCTGATAGGACATATAAACAGTTTCTCCGCAGAATACGATTGTGACATATTCACCAATTCCGTCACAGAAGAGTTCATTGAAGATTTTATCATTTACCTTGAGAATGTTGGTTTGCGGCATAACACGATTGTAGGTTACATTATGAAATTACAATCTATGGTTCGCAAGGCTTCACAGTACAATTATACCGTCGACCCTACTTATAATCAAATAGACTTGCATCTGGAAGAAACTTTTGCAGTCTTCTTGAGCATGAATGAGATTACGCGCATCTATTATTATAAGTTCAGGAAGCAGGATAGCAGAAGGGCGAAGGAGAAGATACGTGACCTGTTCGTTGTTGGTTGCTTGACAGCATTGCGTTATTCGGACTATTCAACGCTGACGCAGGACAACTTCCAGAACGATTTTATCGTGAAGCGTACAAAGAAGACCAATGTCACTGTAAAGGTTCCAATGCATGATTATGTTCGCGAGATTATAGCCAAGTATGGTGGTAATATCCCTAACGGACTTTGCATTCAGTACTTTAACAAATATCTTAAACTGATCATGCGCGAAATCAGATTGACAGATAAGATTACCTACTCATACACAGTAGGGGGTAAAATTAAGACTGTGACAAAAGAGAAATGGGAACTAATCTGTAGCCATACCGCCCGTCGTTCAGCCGCGACAAACCTTTATTTGACAGGAAGAATGAAAACGCTGGAGATAATGCGACTTACAGGTCATAAGACTGAACAAAACTTCTTCAGGTACATTCGCTTGACGAGTGATGATACAGCAAGATCAATAAGCGGAGATATGTTTTTTAGAAAGTAATAACCGGACGTTTGCCTGCCATCAGGCAAACGTTCAAATAAAATCAATAATGAGTGAAACGAAAATCATATTAGATGCCTGCTGTGGCAGCCGAATGTCTTGGTTCGACAAAGAAAATCCTTTGGCCTTGTTTGCTGATATCAGAGATGAAGAACATATACTTTGTGATGGAAGGACCCTAAAAGTTCATCCGGATATCGTATCCGATTTTACCGATATGCCATTCTTGGATGAATCATTTAAATTGGTTGTATTTGATCCGCCACATCTTTTAAAGGCTGGTCGAATAGCTGGTTGGCAAAGAAGTATGGAAAGCTTCCGGATGATTGGCCAAGGGTAATTAAAAAAGGAGTAGATGAATGTTTCCGGGTACTTGAAGACTACGGAGTTCTGATTTTCAAATGGAACGAGGATCAGATAACAGTCAGGGAAGTATTAGAGGCCATCGAACGGCAGCCATTGTTTGGGCATACTACTGGAAGACATGGCAAGACCATGTGGATGTGCTTTATGAAATTACCAATTAACAAATAATAAGATAGAAAGGAATAAAAGAGAAAAGAGGCTAATTAAACATTACCCTCTTTTGCATTCACCCCTATTATAAAAATAAAGGAATGATAATCCATTTCAAAATAGAAATGACAGTACCTAATTCTAAAATGACAATTGTTAAATTTGTCATGAAACTTCTTTTAACTGAGGGGTTACTACTACTATTCGTACCAAACTCTAATTCAAATGTTTCCGTTTCTGTTTTTTTCTTAATTTTTAGTTTCACAATTAAATTAATTAACACTAATTATTCGAATCGTCGTGTAAACGATTCCAGTTAGCTTATCTGTAGCTATCTTGGTAATAGCAAGCGCTAACCACTGCAAATGTATTAATAAATATTTAAAAAATGATAAATTAAAATGTTATGGCAAAAATTTATGTAGCAAGTAGTTGGAGAAATGTATTTCAACAGGACGTTGTAGGCATTCTTCGTGATTTAGGGCATGAGGTCTATGATTTTAAGAATCCCCCACATGGTAATGGTGGTTTCCAATGGTCTGATATAGACCCTGATTGGCAGAACTGGACAACAGAGCAATATCGAGAAGCACTTAATCATCCAATTGCACAAAAAGGATTTGATTCGGATTTTAATGGTATGAAGTGGGCGGATGTCTGTGTCATGGTTCTTCCTTGTGGTCGGTCTGCTAACACAGAAGCAGGATGGATGAAAGGTGCAGGTAAAAGGGTAATGGTTTATTCTCCTAAAAAAGAAGAACCGGAACTTATGTATAAGATATACGATTTTGTGAGTGATAGTATATTTCGTATCAATGATGAGATAATTGGAGTATAACGAATATAGAAAGGAGCGAAATATGATTGAAGCATTAAGCGAAGAAAAACAGTATCGGTATCTATCCACCTTAACGCATTATGCTGATATGGCAGATAGACGGGCACAATCGAATGAGTATGAAGCATTGGTGTTGCGATTAATGAAAGAACTGTCAATCGTACCATTTAAAGACGGCAACCAATGGTGTGCTTTATATGGCGAAGATTTACAAGTAGGAATTGCAGGATTTGGGAATACTCCTTTCTTGGCAATGGCGGATTTGAGAGACCAATTTAATAAAGCGTAAAAAAAAGAATAAAATAGAAATATAAGTATGAAAAGAAAAAGAAGAAAGGTATTTCCCTTGAGGTGTGAAATCTTGCATTCATGGATGATTCGTCGCCCATGGATAGAGATAGAGGTATTAAGACACCTTGAAAGAGAATACGGTATTAAATAATATGAATGTATGGAATTATGAAAAAATTAGTCAGTTTTGGTTTCTTCCTTTGGTTGCTTGTCTGATTTTGGGAATAGAATATTTCGTAGTAGTAAAGTTATCCAAGATACGCCAATGCAGAGACCAAAAGTCTTCAAAAAAACGGTTATTTCAAAATCGGAGTTTAAAACAGAAGGTATTAGCCAAAAAGGATAAGCCAAAGACAAACAGAGTAAGGCAAAATAGAAAATATAAGAATTCATAATTAGTAAAATGAAAACAGCAAAAAAGCAAGTAAGATAGACAACTGACAAGCCAAGAGACAATAGAAGTTGAGTGTACCATTCTAATTCCGAAAAAACATCAACGCTAATAAATAAAACGGAATAGATTATAAGAGTACATAAAGTCAACGCAATCGCGGCTTTACGATGTCCTTCATCAAGGGAAAGAAAGATTTTTTCAATTTCCATAATTATAAATATTTTGGTTTCAGTTGCAAATATAGCAAAACTATTCCGGCTCGGAAGGGATAGGGATAGACTTTTTAAGCAAGTAGTAATTTATAAAGAAACAGATATGAGCAAAGAATCAATAGTGATGTATTTTGGCACAACAGGCAGACCGGGACATCATATCACAATGCTTAGTGGTAATATCCCAATAAAAGACCAGTGCCGGATAGGTGGAGAAATAGATGCAGACGACGATTTGTATTCCGACATGAAAAAGTGCAAAGGCATTGGATATGTTTACTATCGTGGAGTTACAATGCTGTGTATTCCTTATAGCGTACATGATTCTCGTGGTGGAAGTAAGTCAATATTCATCATGGAAGGAAAGGTCGCTAAAGATGAAATAGTAAAGGAGCTACAAAAATACTCATGGGTTCATGCCATTTTCACCCGGCTACAAATAGATCACCATCTTGATGGAGTAGAAGAGATTGAATTAACATTAGAGTAATACAATAGAAATAATGAGTTTTATATCAAGACAACCCAATGGGCTTTTATGCCGATTTTCAACTGTAACAGATACTATTACTGATTATAATATGACAGATGAAGAATATATTGAAGTGTGTGCCCAAAAGGCAAGAGAAGAAGCTCGAGAAACATTGAAACATTCTCTTCGTCCATTTGAACGCGTAAAAGAGTCTTTTCGACCTGTCAATATGAGTAATAGTAAGTTTAATAAGATTCTGAGATTAATGGAAACAGAAGTAGTCAGATAAAAGAAAGCCGCTGCAAGATGGATGTAGCGGCTTTCTTTTTCTTTAATGCAATATGTTTTGCGCAGATTTAGTTGTACCCAAATGCTATTATCATTATTTTTGTATCAGGTAATCAATCTGTATTTCGGGATATGAAGAAGAATCGGACAAAAATCATAGGACGGAGCTATGCTCATAAGGTTAGCGAGATACTCCGCATTTACGATGAACATGCACGGAGTGGCTTGAGCAACCGTGAAATCCTCCGTAGATATATCTGGCCTCTTTATCCCATCTGCGAAAAAACTTTCTATAATATCATCAACGCCAGTGCCGATCCACGCATTATCCGTCAACAGGATGAACTGAAACGTCAGCTTTCATTGTTCTGAATCTCATCCGATACCGTAGTAATATATTCCGTTTCATAAACCTTAATACCTCCCGGTAATGAAAACTGGCGGCTGGTCCGACGTATCAGGACGGTATCACATCCGTCGAACCGCCAGCCGTGCAGATAAGAGTTTAAACGCTTTGCCAGCGTGAGACGTTCGGTGACATGCTGCTCCTGCGTACTTCCATAGTGAGTATCATCATAACAGTCGAAAGCAAACCGGATTGTGAGAATAGTCTTTCCGTGCTGGAGACCATTCTTGATATTGTCCCAAGTGGTTTGAGGAATGCTGATCAGGACACAGGGAAATGTTACCGGATACTGATCCTCTCCGTTAGTGAGTGCTTCCAGTTGTCCGCAGTCTTCGTCAATGAGGGTAATTACTTCTCCCATCTTGCCGGCTATTTGTTGTTGAAGGTCGTTGAAAAGTTGTTCCATAATGCTGCTTTTAAATATTAATAATCTTTTGAATTTCCTGCTGTAGCTTATCGCTTATCTTTTTTGTCAGTTCCGTTCCGGGTGTAGATGGCATGAACTGGCGCCTGGGAATGTGTACGGTAAGCTTAGTCTTTTTCGTCAGGGCGAGACGTTTCCAGTTCAGCGCCTCTTTAGAGGCATTCTCTTCACGTTGTTTACGAGCTTTCCCGCCATGTTTCATTTTCCGTTTGATACCGGTGGCTTTGTAGTACATGGCCCAAGCAAAGCGTCGCATTTTTGGAGTGACGGTAGTTTGTACCATACCACCCTGATTGTGTATACCGGCATAAGACACTCGGGTGAAGACCGTAACGGTTCCGTTGCCCGGTGTATATTCAATGCTTCCTGACAGATGGTTTCTGCCTGAAAGCAATGGACCGTACCGGGAGTCCGCCCCTTTTCCTCCGTTTCTCTGCCGCTCTGTCTCCTGCCATTTGTGGAAGCCATTATGGGTGAAACCACCCTTGCGGAAATCTTCCTCAATATGCCGTTTGGCGATATTTCCGACGATGACCGGCATCTTTCGGCGTACGAGATCCTTAAGCTGTTCCTGTTTTTGCAGAATCCTACGGTTAAATTCCTGAATATCCATTTGTATATTAAATAAATCTGTCCGTCAAAAAAGTTTTCACAGCTTCTTCCGCTCCCTCATAGGCATTCGTTACGTACGGATGCGTATCGCTGAACAGTCTTCCGTCTTTTCCGGGATTATTATCCAGTCCCGGTGCAGGCTGGTCTTTCGGATCATTGTCCACATGAGGAGTTTCCGTGGACGGTTCATCCGTAGCAGCCAGTGAACATTTGCAATTCCAGCGGTCTCCCGGTCGATGAACATTCCAGAACGGGTGATTTATCGGCAGGATAGTTCCCCAAAAACCTTTATGGTCGGCTCCGGGATTTATACTGGTGCTGGGCATCCATTCCAGATTCGGCAGGATATCGGCGTATTGTTCAAAGCGCTGCCAGTCCGCTGCCTGGTGTGAACGGATGACAGCGGTGTCATATTCTGTCCGCAGCCAATGTTTTACATGATGATCCAGCATCGGGTGTACATCGTTTCTCCACTGTTCGAATGGTTTTAGATCACCATTCGAATCGAAGAGCCGCGTGGCGATATCGTTTTGCATACGGTGTACTTTGAAAGCGGAGAATACAGCATTGCCCCAGTCTATTTTCTGCCGGAACTCCACAGGAAGTTCTGCTCCGGATTCACTGATACCTTCATCGGTTGCTTCGGTAAAAATGCGGAAGGTCTCATTGAACAGGCTTTCCTCTATCTCCGTCATGGGTTGAAAGTCCTTTTCGTATATATGCTTCAGGGCACGTTGCAGGGCTTTATTATCGAAAACAAAAGCAGAGGCTGTATCTTCATTGGTGGCATCCCGGTACAGGTCATTCATTACCAGTCTGAAGCCCCGTCCCTGTCCGGGGCCTTTCCGAAAAAACGGGTAGACCGGTTCTGTGGCTGTATGATCTGCGCGAACGGATTATTCACCTTTTTCTTTTCTTGGATTTCGGCTTTCAACTGCTCATAGTTTTCCGGCTTTTCTACGTTCAGTTGTTCATACAGGTAGTCATCGTCCAGGGGCAGTCCGAACACCGTTACAGCTTTCTCCAATAACTCGGCGCGAGTCTTTACCTGCTGCATATCCGTTTCTTCCACATAGACAAACTCTCCGCCTTGAGTATTTACACCCAGTGTTGCGAACAGGTCCGTCATATCATAATTCAGCAGGTTAAGAATGGAAAGCGCATCCTGCTCTTCCAATTCTTGCTCGATATCCTGATGTACAGTGCCCAGTGCCTGTGTACCTGTCTCACTGGCTTCAGTGGTAAGGGTATTGCCAAGTACAGCCTTGCTCATTTCAGCATTACAGCGTTCCACGAGACTGCTGTACAGTTCACTGCTGCCTGTTGTGTTTCCTGTTTCCACAAATTCCAGATTAGATCCTTCCGGACAAAAGAAATCCATTCCTCCGCCTTGTTCCCGTGCAGCTTCCATTGCATTGTGCAAAGCTTCCGGGTCCGCCGCATCGTATGTATATTTACGTACCGGCATGCCGAAAATCTCAGAGAATTGCGCCCAGTCACCAACAGTTCCACGTTTATATATGACGTATGGAGCTGTACGTGCGAGAATTCCCAGCGGTTCTTTGCCCTGTATCATCAGCAGATCTTCATAGATATCAAAACTGTCACCATTAATGTCTTCCTGCCGATTTTTGATAATACGCAGCACCGGGTCTATGTGTTTGCGCGGTACCAGAAAGTAATCTATCCAGCCTTTCTTATTGATATAGAACTGAACGAGTGTAAATCCCCAGTATTCGGCATCTAGCGCGTCACTGATAAATCGGAGGAACCAGGGTGACGATATCTGCTCGTTCACTTTATCATCGGGTATACCGTTACGGCGAAATTCAATCTTCCTGCTCAGTACCCCGCTTTTCCGTTTTTGTACCACGCTGAACAGATGCGGGTCCATCAGGCTTTCACTATAGATGTCATACAGCCTGACACGTCGTGTGAAATCTACGTTTTCAGCACTGCGGATAGCCTGCATATAGTCACCCAGACCTATTCCGAAACGTTGTGGCTGTGTCAGTATCACCGTTGCTCCGGGACGGGTTACGTTGCTCCCTTCGGTGATGCGTCTGTTGCTTTTTGCGGCTTTGTTCCGGAATACCGGAAACCTGTCTAGTATATTCATAAATGATTGGTGCGTTTAGGGTTACTACTCATCAGCCAGGGGCTGTTTTTTTTCTGTTCTTCTTCAGGAAGCTTCGGTGCGCCGTCTATCGTTATTTTGAATGCCGCCACCTGCTTCAGCCATTCCATTGCACGGTCGTAGCGGTCCTTACGTATCTGCGACATCTTCTGAGGGTTGTGGATACTGAACAAGTGATACACAGCTATATCTACCGCCATCATCAGTACAAGCTCATTACGGGCCGTGCCTTCGGCCTTGAATATGGTATCAGCGTCATATCGTGCACTGAGATATCCGCGCATTTCAGAAATGGCACGGTCCTCGCAGATCTCAATGATGGCGTCATCATTACGGGTCAGGGCATCCAGTATTTCGCGATGGATGCTGGCATCGTAATCTTGCGGAGTTATAAATTTACTCATGGCTATAATCGTTTGGGGTTCCGGCGGTCATTACGATGTATCACAGTCACCGGTACCAATTGTTGAATCTTCTTTTTGATGATGCAGTAACCGCCTTCCACACAGTCGGGACCGTCGGCGGGAAATTTCAACCGCAGGGTGAACAGTCTGAACTGGTCGTCCAGACGTTTCATGTGCGGGTTGTTTCTTTCAGCTTCGTTGAAGATGAGATTTCCTTCCCGGTTCAGAGGCTCCAGATTGGCTTCGATACGTGTAGCCTTATCAGTTTTTCTTGCTTCGTCAGGTTGAATATAGAGTTGAATATTCTTTTCACGTCGTGCTTTACCCACCAGCGGTTTGAATACCTGCTGGAAGAAAGGGTCTTGCAGTTTATTGTTCTCCATGTAGCAATACACAGGAACTTTTGCGCCCACGTATTCCAGCAACTGCACATACCAGTCAATAAATTCTGCGTTCAGTCCACGGTCCAGACATGGCTTGATGATATAGAGTTTCGGACCGATCATGCCCATCAGGATACAGCTTTTGGTACTGCTGTTCTTGCTTTTGTTCTCACCGGGTGCCGGGTCGCCGTAAATGATGAGGAACTGGAATTTCTTCAGATCAGGTACTTTGCCGTAAGTGATCTCCTTAAATACTTCGCCTTCCGTCACCGGATTGTTGAAGTATTCCGTCTGCTGGGCGGCAGTACTGATTTTAGACAGAGCGATATCAATACTTTCTTCCGTGTTTTTAGACGGCCAGGTGCTGTATCCTTTTTCATCACGGATGTTCACTACGTCCCAATGATCAGCCATGTGTCCGGCACGTACCACGCAGCAGTCACGGGCAATGATATTTCCGCAGAAAACAATCAGTGTTTTTACCGCCGTATCACGTGTTCCGTACAGTGCTTTTTCCCACCATGTCCAGTTCTTGTCTATCGTGTCCGGATTCCGGCAGCCTTCATCCGTATCGAAGTCATCCACCAGCAGCACATCCGGACGGACAGCGCCGTTGCGGCTACCACGAGGAGCGTTTCCCGCACCGACAGCACGGAATGAGCACCCGCATTTGGCGACAAACTCTTCGGCACACCAGTTGCCAAGATTCACCTGCACACCGTAATAAGCACGTATCATGGCATTCTCTTCAAACTGTTTCTTATAAGGATCGAGCAACCGGACAGCACTGTCCTGTGTGGCGGAAGCCATCATCACGTTGCACTTCTTTTTCGTAAGCGCAAGGTACATGACGATGAACATCACCGTCGTACTTTTCGCCAGTCCCCGTGCCCATGACAATACTTCGAACCATTCCTCGTGTTTGATGCAACGCCGGATAGCCTTTATCTGGAATACTGCAAATTCAAATTTGCAGTATTCGGGGAAAAAGAAGCTGATCCATTCTATCGGATCAGCTTCCAGACGGGCACGGTCTTTGGCAATCTGCGCCTGCGTCAGGTTGACGTCGGAGTTCTGGCGGCGAAGTCCGGATTCATAGAAGACTGCCCATTCCCGGAGCGCATCGCGGTCTTTCTGCGTCTGTGTCATAAGCTATCCTTTATAAAAGCGTCCCACAATCGAAGAAACTCCTTGCTCTTATCCAGATCGAACGGTCGCAGCCAGTTGATGAATTTCATACCTACACTGATAATGTCGGCAACACCTACATCTGTTTCCATCTTCTTAATGGCCGTCGCCAACTTGTTCAGTGTGTCGGCTTCAGCGGCATTGGCATAGCGTTTTCCCTCTTCACGTTCACTGATCACACGGTTTATCTCCGCTACTTGCCGGTGCAGGCTGGCGACCTGCTGTTCTCGGGTGAGTGTCATGCCTACTTTCATTTCCTCCCATTTCTCCGCTGCTATCCAGCGGTTGATGGTGTTGCGTGATACACCTACTTTGTCCGCGATTTCCTGTTGCGTCAGGTTATCCTTCAGGTACAGCGTGCGGGCATAACCCTTTTTCTGTTGTGTGGTCAAATCTGCCATGATGATAAGTCGTTAGAATTTACACAAAGGTCATTATCCCGGAGGTGAACAGGAAAAAAGCGCAAAGGGGTTACAGACAATGCCACAGCGCCTGCGTACTTGCCCGCAAGCGTTACACACTTTTTTGTACGGTTGCCCCTGTCACCATAAGTTTGTGACAGATTCAAAGCCGGAGATGTAAATTGCATCGCTGTCCGGCACTATATCCTAAATGCTGAAATATGATTCTTTTTAAATCCATACTGAACGAAAAGACTGCCAGCCTGCTGCTCTACGGAGAAATCAGTGACGAAGGCGGTGACGGCAAAATAGCCAGCCGTGACATCGTGAACGAACTGATGTACATGGACGGCAGCTATGAGAACCTGAATATCCGGATCAATTCCATTGGTGGCGATGTCTATCCCGGTATTGCTATTTTCAACGCCATCCGACAGTGTAGGAGCAACGTCACTATCTACATAGACGGTATTGCTGCCAGCATTGCGGGAGTCATTGCCCTGTGCGGAAAACGGGTGGAAATGAGCCGTTATTCCCGCATGATGCTGCATAATGTCAGTGGCGGATGTTACGGTAACAAAAAGGACCTTCAGGACATGATCTCTACGATCGAAAGTCTGGAGGATACCATTGCCGAAATTATCAGCGGACGGTGCGGAAAAGATAAGGAAGAAGTGAAAAGCAGCTACTTCGATGGTACCGACCACTGGCTGAAGGCGGACGAAGCTTTCGCCCTCGGACTCATTGACGCCATCTACGATGTGGAAGCGGTACCCGATGAAAGTACCACAGATGACATATACCGCATATTTACTAACCGGCTGGAGCTGGAGCAACAGCCACAAAACCCTGATAAAATGAAATTGGAAGACTTTAAAAAGATTCCCCGCTTTGCCAATTGCGCAGACGAAGCGGCAGTGATGTCCATGCTTGGCGATACTGCCCAAAAAGCGGACAAGGCCGATGACCTGGAGAAGGAGAACGGTGAATTGAAAGAACAGCTCAGCCGGCAGGAAGAGGAACGGATCGAGACAGCCGTAACGGATGCTGTAACAGACGGGCGCATTGGTGCCGATCAGAAAGATACCTATAAGAACCTTCTGAAGGCTGATTTCAAAAACGGTTTGACTGCACTGAAGGCTATGAAGCCTAAGAAACTGCTGAAAGACAAGTTTGAGAACCAAGAACCGCAAGCCGGTGAAAGTCCTTGGGAAAAACGTCAGAAGGAAATACGTGAGAACATCCGGAAATAATCTGTAATACGCAAAGATATGATACCGATTAAAAATCCAAAGAATGCCAGATTGGGCGGTTCGTCCTACTTTGGCAAGAATGTCGGGAGCAGCGTACGCAGTGCCGGCAGTGCCCCACAGATACGTGGGAGACAGAAAGTTAAATACTAACAACTAATAACTTACAAGGACAATGGCAATTCAAGGATTGAATACTACCAACTATTCCGGCGAAGTGCTGGAAAATGTACTGACCCTTGCCACTACAGGCAATGAGTTGGTCAGCAGGGGACTGATTATGGTTATCCCCGGAGTGAACAGCGCAATCAGCATTCCACGTGTTAAGGCGGGAAAGATGTTGCAAAAACGAAAGGAAGACCCTACGAAAGCGGACAGCAAGGGGGACTTTACTTATAGTGAAAAGAAACTGACACCTAAGGATATGATGGCATTTACGCTCTTCAATCCCCGCGCGTTCGAACATATCTGGCGTCCGTTCCAGCCTTCGGGAGACCTGGTGTTCCGCCAGTTGCCCGGCAATGTGCAGAATATCCTGTTACAGGAACTGCTGAAACAGGTAGGACATGAACTGGGCTACCAGTACATTAATGGCACATACGCAGACGGTTCGGACGATGCGCTGTTGATGGACGGTATCCTGACACAGGCTGCCAAAGACGCGGATATCGTGAAAGTGAAAACCGTGGGAACGACGATGCTGCAACGCCTTAAAGAACTGCGTACGGTGATTCCAGTGACCATGCGCAATAATCCCAACCTGCGCATTCTGATGAGTGTGACGGACTTTGACACGTATGATGACGAACTGACGCAACTTGCAAATAAAGGTACGGCTCCTACGGATATCAATCAGGAACGTTACAAGGGCATCCCGTTTGAAGTGTTGACGCAATGGCCGGAAGGCTTGATGGTAGCCACCATTTGTGACAGTGGCATGAATGGCAATCTGTTCGCCGCCGTCAATCTGCAGAACGACGAAAACGTGATTCAGATTGACAAATGGGCGAATGCCAGCGAGCTTTATTTCTTTAAGATGCTGATGAAGGCGGATACGCAAATTGGCTTCGGTGAGGAATTTATCGCAATTGACTGGCGTGCTGACGGTGCGTTCAAACCAACTGTTGAAGGATAAGGAGAACGGACGATGGCAAAGAAAGAAAAAGTTACGGTGATTGTCCTGGAGGAGTTTCAGGACAAGTTCGACCACAAGACCATGTATCCGACAGGAACAGAGCTGGAAGTAGACAAGGAACGCGCTGATGATCTGGTAAGTCGCGAACTTGCTAAGATCAAGAAAGTGGAAACTCCCAAAGAGCCGAAAGAAACTAAGGAAGCAGAGACAGAAACAGCAAAGACTGAAGCTGAGAAACCTGAAGCTGAACAGGAAGATGAAGACAAGGGGACTGAGAAATAATAATCCCGGTAACATCCGGAACAGTAAGACCGTGTGGCAAGGGGAGATTGTTCCCTCTACCGACCGTAGTTTTAAACAATTCAAGACGATGGCTTACGGTTACCGTGCCATGATCAAGCTATTGCAGAACTATCGGAAATTGAACGGATGCCGCACGATATCGGACTTCATCAACCGCTGGGCGCCACCTGTAGAAAACAATACTTCAGGCTATATCAGCCGGGTATGCAGGGAAATGCAGATACCCTCCAGTTATGTTCCTGATGTGAACGACAGGGGAACCATGTGTGCCTTTGCTGCTGCCATGTCACAAGTGGAAAACGGCATTCCGGCAGTGATGGAAGACGTACAAGCGGGATGGGACTTACTCTAAATTAAGGAGGAATAAAATGGATACACTTGAATACATGAAGCTGGTCTGTGGTATCCTTACGGTTATCATCACCTACGGAGGATTCAGGATGTATACCGACAGACGGAAATACATTCAGGAGGTAGAAAAGCTGAAGGCGGAAGTCCGTGATGCACAGGTGAACACCCGTGGCAGCGAGCTGGACAACGTTCAGAAAGCAATGCAAATCCTGATGGATGAAATTGTGGAACCTTTAAAGCAAGAAATAAATGCGATTCGAAAAGAACTCGGGAAACTTCGCCGGGCTGTTGAGAGATCTAGCAGTTGTCGTTTTGCTACTAACTGCCCTGTGCGTGATGAGTTGCAAAAGCCCGAAAAGACTGGAGAAGACTACCTCCCTAGACAGCCTGTACAGCGCAAGAGGATTCGCTCTGATACAGCAGCCGGTACCTCCAAGCATTGCAAAAACGGTGTTTCCGACTGGGACACTGAAATCGATACCGGTAGGAACAGGCTTTAGCGTCCGCAGTGGACAGGCTATTGTCAAGGTGACGCGGGTATCGGAAGATTCAGTAGAGGTTAGCGCCACTTGTGACAGCCTGGCACGTGAAGTAATTTACCTTCATGAAGAACTGACACGCATCCGCAACGAAACTGGTGAGGAAGTGGAAGAACCTCCTCCGCAGATTGTGAAGGAACCGACCGGATGGCAGTGGTTCCAGATATGGACAGGACGGATGGCCGTTGCCGTACTTGTTCTAATAGTGATCAAACGGCGATTGAAACGTAATTAAATAATAAAGAAATTTATGGCAGAACTAGGATATGTGCATGGCAGTGACATGCTTGTTGGATTAATGGTTGAAGAAGCTTTTTCTCCACTGGGGCATTCAAAGACTTGTACCATCAGTAATAAGGCAGAAACCAAAGAGCGTGCAGTAAAGCCGACTTTGGCAGAAAAGGCAAAGGCGGCTAATGCCGGCAAGTGGAAAGAAAAATCAGTGAGCGGTCTGTCCGTCGAAATCAGTTCGGAAGGATTCCGGTTTTACGGAGATGAGATGGGGTATGACAAACTACTGGAACTTTGGGAAAAGAGCGAACCTGTGACGGTACGTTATGCGCTACGTGGAGAGGAAAAGACGAAATACCGTGAAGGAAAGTTCCTTATCACAAGTCTGGAAGAGACATCTCCTTCGGATGATGACTCTACCTATACTATCTCTTTGGAAAACTCCGGTCCGGTTGAGACCAAGACTGTGGCTCCACAAGGATAATGTATCACCTTTAATAATTGTATCATCCAATGAATAAAGTAATCATTTGTACAGAAGAATATCCCTCGCGTGTGACCATGGGGGCAATGATCGACTTCAAACGCGAAACCGGCAAAGATGTAAACGAAATCGGTGCCGATGTGGAGCAGCTGACCATGTTTATGTATTGTTGCGTCCGCAGTGCTTGCCGTGCTGATAAAATCGACTTTGCGCTGACCTTCGAACAATTTGCTGACGGCATCAACCTGGAAGACTTTACTGCCTTTCAAAACGGCATGGCGTCAGAAGAAGATGGATCAAAAAAAAAGAAGGGAACGAAAGCGTAACGATTGAATCTCTGATAGGACTGGCGATGGGGTGTGTCGGGATGTGTCTGAATGACTTCTGCCGTCTCACCCCGTCGGAGTTTACAGCCGTCTTCGAAGCCTGGCAACAGAAGGAGACGTATGCAGAGCGCAGAAGGTGGGAACAAGCACGTTTCCTGGCATGCAGCATACTGAAGCCTTATAGCAAAAAAAGTTTGGAATTAACTGACGTATGTCGGTTCTCTTGGGATACGAAACCTGCACAGGAAATGGAAGAAGAACCCAGTACACAGGAAAGGTTCGATGAGATCAGGACTCTGTGGAATGGGGATTGAGACCTTTCTTTTCCTCTTCCAGTTCGTGGATGAGTTCATCTATATCCTTTTCGGTGATGGTACAATCATCTTTCTTAAAGAGTCCGTACAGACCGATAACGATGAATAATACTATAAAGAAACCTCCAATAGTCATAACTGTTTGATTTTTACTTCACAAATATATGGGAAAAATTTCATTTGACATCATTCTTACTCTAAAAAATAATATTTTGGGAGGATTGGTTAACATCAAAAAGCAATTCGATGCTATAGATAAGGCCGGGGAGCAGGCGTCCGCTACTACCACTCGTTTTGGAAATATTTGTAGCAGGTTGAAAATGCCTGACCTGAATGCGTTTTTGGGGGTAGCCGAGCGATTGGGTGGTGTGCTGGGCGATTTGTCTCAAGGAGGAATGAACTTTGGACAATCCATGGCAGATCTCAGTTCCATTACCGGTATTGCAGGTGATGATCTGAAAACTCTTGGCGAGAATGCGCGTAAGGTGGGACAAGACTCCGGTTTGGGAGCCGGTACAGCGGCACGCGCGTATGCGATTCTCGCCAGCCAGATTGATGTTGCCGTCATTGGTATGGCGGGGCTGAACAACTTACAGGAAAAGAGTGTAACACTGGCACAAGCATCCGGAATGAGTATCGATGCCGCTGCAACATCATTAGCAGGTACAATAAACCAGTTCGGACTATCGGCAAATGAGGCGGAACGGGTTATTAATGTGCTGGCGGCAGGAAGTAAATATGGGGCAGCCGAAATAGAAGAACTCTCTCAAAGTTTTAAGGTTGTTGGTTCCGCAGCTTCTGCCATGGGGCTGACTGTGGAGCAGAGTGCGGGGGCACTTGAAGTACTGTCCAAGGCAAATTTAAAAGGAAGTGAAGCCGGAACGGCACTCCGGAACATTATCCTGAAGCTGAATACGGAACTGGGTGTCGATCTGAGCCGTACTTCTTTGTCCACAGCGTTGGATGCGTTGAAACCGAAGCTGACAGATGCCGCTTATCTGAGTAAGCTTTTCGGTATGGAAAACATTGCCGCCGCACAATATCTGATACAGAATTCATCGGCTGTGGAAGAGATGACCCAGAAGGTGACAGGTACGAATGTGGCACAGGAACAGGCGGCTGTACGTACGGATACGACAGCACACAAGATGGAAATACTGCGTGCAAAGGTCGATGATATCAAAATCAGTTTTGCTAACTCATTGGGACCCATGTCTGCCTATGCTTCCGTAGTAGGTGAAAATGCGGTTGTGCTGGCTTCGTTCTATCAGATAGGTACTGGTGCCATATCCATGCTCAGTAAATATCACATTGCAGCAAAAACGGCAGTGGTTGCCCAGATGGCTTTTAATTCTATACTAAAATTGGGGAAAGCTACAGTACTTTCCTATGCCATGAATGTGAATTTGGCCCGTAATTCCATTGTGGCAACTACTGGAGCCACAAAACTAATGAATATTGCAATTGCAGCTAGTCCGTATATGCTTGCTGCTGTGGCTGCCGTAGCGTTGGGTGTGGCTGTTTATAAAATAGCGACGCGTAGCAATGAAGCGGAAAAGGCGCAGAACAGGTTGAATGAGGCAATGACTAGTATGCAGAAAGAAGTCACGGAGGAACGCCTGAAACTGGATGCACTATTTGCTCCATTGTTGAATGCGAAGGAAGGGACAGATGAATGGAAACGTGCCCGTGACCGTATACAGGAAACATATGGCGATTACTTGCAACAGTTAGGCATTGAAGAAATAAAGGTAGATAATGCGCGTAAGGCGTATGATTTGCTGTCTGAAGCGATCATCAATACGGCAAGGGCGCGTGCCGGGGAAAAAGCATTGACTTCTGCGGGGGATTCGTTAGCCGGTAAAGAAAGCGAGATGCTGACTAAAATGCGTAGCATACTCACTCAAAAGTTTGGTGAGGAAACCGGTGCACGAGTGTTTGATGGCATAGCAAACAGCATCCGTAAGGGTGAGAAGGAGATACCTGAACGGTGGGCGAAATTTATTAAGAGACTGGATGTAACAGAAGTTTATGGACAGGCCGGGGAAGTAAATACCACTAATCCGGTCATGACGTATGTCAATGGAATCAAACAGGCAAGGACCGATTACGAGAAAGAATATGATCGTATTGTTTCTGTATTTGGCAAAACTATTCCTGGACCTAAAGTTCCTCAGAAAACGGTAAAAGGTGAAGGAAATAAGGAAGATGACAATCTACAGAAAGAATCCCTTACGCTGGCTGATATTAAAAAGAAAATAGAAGAACTCCAATCTGCGCAACAGACTGCATCGGATGAAGAGGGACGTAATATACAAATCCAGATTAATCAGCTGGAATCTCTTAAAAAGGCTAAGGAAAAAGCAATGGGCATCGGTGGAGACCCGACTTTTATGAATGGCAGTATTGATGCCATGAAAAATGAACTTGCCAAATATGAGAAAGAACTATCCAGTAAACCAATAGGAGAAGCATCTATTGACTTACAAATTAAAATTGATAATCTGAAAAGTCAAATAGAGGGTGTCAAAATATGGATAGAGAAAGAAGCATTCAAAGATACCCATGGTGAAATTAAGGTAGATGTAATTCCTTCTTCTAATGCTGGACGTGATCTTGGGCAAATGGCGGAAGACTTTCAAGACGAGAGAAACAAGAAGAACCCGGATAGTGAGCAGAACACACTGACGCATGATGCCATTAAAAAGATGAAGCTTCCCCAAATTGAGATGCCCAAGATTGATCCAAAGAAAAGCGGCTTTGAAAAATGGAACGAAGCGGTAGATACTGCTTATAAAAAGAATCAGGATCTTATCGAAGGTATGAGCGGCATTGGAAGCGTAATGGGCAGCCTGGGGCAAGCCGTCGGAGGAGCTGCCGGAGAATGGCTGAATTGGGGTGCGAATGTGGTACAGGCTGTTGCAGCTGCGATTCCTCAGATCACATCACTGCTTGGCTTGCAAACTACACAGGTAGCAGCAAATACGGCTGTTGCCGGCTCCGGAGCGGCCGCTTCCACCGCAAGCATCCCGATTGTGGGTCCTATACTCGCAGTTGCTGCCGTAGCAAGTGTCCTGGCAGCTCTCGCCAATCTTCCCAAGTTTGCCAGTGGGGCAATAGCGTATGGTCCTACAATGGGACTTTTTGGAGAATACTCTGGAGCCCAGAATAATCCGGAGGTCGTTGCTCCTTTAAATAAATTGCGGAATTTGATACAGCCGACAGGTGGTATGGGTGGCGTTGTAGAATTCAGGATTGATGGCAGAATGCTCCGTGGGGTATTAAATAAGGTAGACCGATATAACCAACGTACAAGATAATGGAAAAGCAGTTAAGATATCAAGGAGAGTTTTTCAGCGTGGCCGATGTGCTGTGGCGCGTGGAGATATGGCAGGATGCGGACACTCCTTATCCGGTAGTCGGTGAGTTACGTTTCCCTTCGGATACTCCGTTATCATTTGAATGGTTTGAAACTGACAAGCTGGAACCTGTGCAGGGAAGCGGCGCAACGCTTCAGATAGTAAGCAAGGTGGACCGGCAATACAAGGATATGTATATCGTTGAAGCCGGAAGCATACGTATGGATGCGTATAGGAATGATATACTGTACTGGAGTGGAACGTTAGATACGGAAACATACGAAGAACCTTTTTCCTATGAGAATGAATATGAAGTTACGTTGACTTTTGGTGATTTTTCCCTGCTTGATAGAACGAACTTTTCTTTGAGTGGAGCACGGTCCATCGGTAGTCTTATTGAAACCTTTATAGCTGAGACTAAAATCAAACATCGGGGATTTGAAAAATATATTTCAACTACATGCGATTCGGTTTCCGGTGAAATGCTATATAATGTGGGAATAAGTTGCGAGAACTTCTACGATGAAGAAGGAGTGCCGATGACGATGCGTGAAGTCCTTGAAGAAATACTGCGTCCGTTTGCCTTGCGTCTGATACAACGTGCGGGAAAAGTATTCATATACGATTTGAATGCCGTGCAAACAGCATTTGAACCTCAAATGGTACATTGGGAAAGTGATGATGCGGTGTTGGGAGTAGACAGGGTTTATAAGAATGTAACATTGAGTTTCAGCCCTTATCCGCAAAAAGAACTGTACACATCTACACTGACAGAAAAAATGTTGGATGAAGGGGCTGAACGGTATTATGTAGCGAAAGACACAAGTAAAAGTCCGTTCTATGAAAGTAATATAGGTTTCATGATTGACTTGAAAAAGAGTTCGGGAATAAGTGGTGAAATAGAGATTGATACGGACAATGCCCGATTGTTCAAAATTACTCCTGTATTCTCGGGCAGTGAGTCCTTTGGCATTGCAGCGCGTGTAAGGGATGTGCATAAGTCCCTTTTATCCGGGATGGAAACTCCTGTAAATGCTAGTGGATATGGGGATGTGAATAAACCTTTATTCACGGTACGGCGCATGTTATCACTACCGGAAACACATACTGTTTTTAGCAGTTTCAACCCAGACGCAGGTATGTACCCGCAATCAGGCTTGACAGACGTTATGTTGCGCCTAAAAATAGAGGCACTGGTTGATGCGCGCTTTAATCCCTTTGAAGAAGCTACTGGTACTAACAGGAAAAATGAATACGAAAAATTTCAAGGGATAAGTGAATACAATGTATCGTATGTGCTGCGCATTCTTGATACAAACGGAAATATTAAAATGCATTATGCGAACAGATACAATGACGGTAGCGCCCATAATGATTTTTATGCAACTCAATATGTCGAAATGAATGGAAAATGGATTGACGGAGGTGCTGTAACCAACAGTAAAACGACATTGAGATATTATGACCGTGCAGGATATACCGGGTGGAAAGGAGGCTGGCAATCTAACAACGTTGGATATAAGTATTCATATGTTCCAAAGGAATCTGCCGGAGACGGGGACCTGATACCAATACCTCCCGGATGCCAGGGATGTATGCTTGAACTGTCAATCTTAAATTTCTTCGGCCCTGTGAGAAGTCGGGGAGAAAATCCAACACCTTTTAAAGACTATTACCCTAACTGGATATTATTTAAGATTCCTGAGCTGACTTTGGTCAACTCCTATGGCAAGGCAATAGACGGAAATGATATCGAATACAAATCGTGGCTCAATTCTTCGGCTAAGGAAGAAAAGAAAATAGAAACGATTGTCGGTACTCCACGTACATCGGCAAATTTCGGCATGGGGATGCTGATGGATGTGTCATCGCGTACTACATTGAACATGTTTACTCGTGCAGGCGTAACCGCTCCTTTGGAAAAACTATTGATAGGCACTTGGTATAGTAACTACAGCAGGCGAATGAACATGCTTTCGGGAACCGTACGGCTATTGGATAGCTTTGGCACCTATACAGATGCGAACGAGACCGATACCTATTTAATGGTGTCGGAGGTTCAGGATGTGCAGCAGGATGAGAGCAATGTGAAGTTAGCTGAAATAGCACCTGATAATTTCGAAGGAGTAGAATATGAATAAAATCATGACGGAATATGAAGAAACAATATAATATACTCATTTCTGAACGGAAGCCCGTTCCACGCAGCAAAAGGCTACGTGAAGCCGGACAGTCCGCTTCGTCTGCTGCTGTCTCTGTGTCAGGCAATGCTGGAGGGGCTGGAATTGGAAATGGATCAGATACAGGTATAAGTAGAGATATCCGTGTCAATTCACCATCTGTGGGACATATTATAACAGGCAGTGTTCTGCCTAGTGGAATGAGATATGAACAGATATTCCGTAAAATGCTTTATGCGCCTACTCCGGCAACATTGGTAGGTAAACTCTCAACCGCTAATGATGTTGAGTTTGGATCAGCTAAGGGTACTCTGACTTATACCGCTACCCGCAATGATAATGGTCTGATGACTAAAGCATATTATGACAATCAAGAAGAAAACGTACTGGAATTTGCAGGCGATGATACTGCCATCCAAACCGCAATAAGGCAGTTACAAGGAAATTATACACAGGGGGAAACATATTCTGCAACAGTCGTGTATGCCGCTTCTGAAGATGGAGATATAAACGAAACGATCTTAACCAATAAGATTAGCGTAAATGTACATAGAAAATGGTTTGCAGGCATTTGTAATTCAGTTCCTGCGAGTTCATCCGAGGTGCGGGCGCTAGGATCGAACGGTTTGTATGGCGGTCCCGGTATATTCAGGTTCTCCGCGTCTAACTGGAAGATAGTAGCCGTGTGTATTCCTGCTGATAGTATTAAAGAAATATCTATAGCATCATCATATGGCAATTTCGTAGAAAACGGCAAGGTCTGCACCGGTCCGGTCACGATCTCCGTTGAAGGAGCAAATGGGAGCGATGCTATTGATTATAAGATGTGGGTCATTCAGACGCAAGGCTTGAACGATCCTGATTCATTTACTTTTAAAACGATTTAGTATGGTAAAAATAAACGGAAGTTCTTTCCCTCACCAATACAGACGTACCAATTCTTTTCCTATTGATTCAACGGAAACATGGACTACCATAGAGGATGCGACTGCTTATGCACGCAATACGGATACAGAAGCATATTTGCCTTATTCCGGTCAAGTAATATCCATAGAGGGAGAACAGAGTATATATGTATTGGTAGAGGATGAAACTATTTCTAAAGAAGATGGCAGGGAACATTTTAAACTGCACAAAATTTCTACGGAAGAAGTAGCAGACGGTAAATATTTAAGTAAGATCATAGAGGATACGGCTGAGAAGCTTATTCACTTTAAAGGTGGGATAGATGTGATAGGCGTTTTAGCGGCGGCTATTGCAAAGTTTTCCGGTGACATTTCCTCTGCTAATTATGCGTCTAAGTTGCTAGGATGGATAATCAAGGCTTCCGGTGATGCAGAGTTTAAATCGCTTCGTGTTAATGAATTTTTAGAGGCTGACGAACTAAGATATAACCGTGTGTCTGTTATAGCCGGAGAAGAATGGAACGCGCCGGGCGGCGGTATAATAGAATCAGTAAACACGTCAAGTCGAACCATTACACTTAAACTAGAACCGGGCGAGTTGGCTAGCTTGGCAGTGGATGATATTTGTAAAGGCATATTTAACAACCAAACAGGATTTCAGACCGCCTATTTTCGTATTACCGAAAAACTGAGTAATTCGACCTTTAAATACGTGCTTAGAAGTGGCACTTCTTGCCATCCTGCTAAGCTAATGCACTTCGTTGCGTATGGTAACTTCACGAATGCGGATCGTCAAAGGTCTAGCTATTCAACTCAAAGCTATTCCCGTTATCTTGTAGGCGTGAGCGATTGGGAAATAAAGGTAGGTATGATTGCTATGCAGCTAGGCGACTTGTCTAATTTAAAGCTATTCGGTCTTGATATGACCGGACATAGTGCGTATTTACGTAATATCTACATGACTGGAACCATCAAACAACTTTCGCAAGATGGGGTTACAGAAGTGCCCGTAACGGCATTCAAAGGGGAATGGAAATCTGGAACATATTTCTATTATGACGAAGTAACACATAACGGAAGTACATATATATGTATTGAAGATAAAACCAATCAAGAACCAAGTGAAACCGCCACAGATTGGCTTAAGCATATTTCTAAGGGCGACAAAGGGGATAAAGGCGACAAGGGTGCAACAGGTGCGACAGGTCCTAAAGGTGAAACGGGACCGACCGGATCGCAAGGTATCCCTGGTACATCCCAATTCTTCCATGTGAAATACTCCGCTAACTCGAACGGTAATCCGATGAGCGATACGCCTAACACTTATATCGGTACTGCGGTGACAACTAGCTCGAGGGACCCAAAGGAGATCAAGGTATCAAGGGACCAACCGGAGCGGACGGCAGGACTACCTATCTGCATATCAAATACTCGGATAACGGTACGACGTTCACGGCTAACAATGGTGAGACTCCGGGCGCATACATCGGACAATACACCGACTTCACGGCTACGGACAGCACGACATTCTCCGCTTATACTTGGACGAAGGTGAAGGGCGACAAGGGTGACAAGGGCGACAAAGGAGATAAGGGAGAACAAGGAACACAAGGAGCAACAGGATTGCCCGGTGCTCTTATTCGTCCGCGTGGTGAATGGAAAGCGAGTACGGCATACGTGAATAATTCCCAATACCGGGATACGGTCATTTATAATGGAAATACTTATTCCTGTAAAACGAGTCATACATCTTCTAGCTCCTTCGACTCTACAAAATGGACTCTATTTAATGAGTTTATTAATGTCGCTACGCAGTTACTAGTAGCTCAGAATGCGACTATTGACGTGCTAGGTACATCCGGTTTGTTTATCGGTAACTTGGCTAAAACGCAAGGTTGGTTAATGAAAGGCGGTTCGATCAAACATAATATAACCGGAGTAGAACTGACAGCAGAGGGAAAATTCTCACTTCCTGCAACAGGTGCGATGCTGGTCGGTGGTAAGACATTTATTACCAGCGGTAAAATTGTGACTGATTTTATTGATGTAGATAATTTAAAAGTTAAGAAGTTAGACGGAGCTACAGGTACGTTTAAAGAATTACAAGCGATTGATAATAACGGGAAAATACAGGGAAAAATAGCTTTTAATGTTTCCGGCTCTGGGGACAATGTTTCATCTTCGTTTAATATTAATTTTTCAAAAACATGGGTTTCGGGTGACTTATATCATCAAGGATATAATTCTACGGAAAAGCGATCATTTCGTTTTTACACATCAGATTTATGGTGTAGGGGTGAATTTGGACACAGTAAAATGACAACGATGGAGTATTATGGTTACGATACTGGTGAGGTATACTTTCATATATATGGTATGGGAAATGCAGGAGTCAGACATGTATATCCAAAAGATAATGGACAACCTGTAGACTGTATCATATTATCCGGAAATACTAATTATATCGCTTGTGTCTGCGATGCTAGTACACAAAAAATGATAGTATTAATCAATAACTCAAGTTACACAAAAAGAATAAGTATCAATTATGCAAGTCAAGGTAGGGCCGAAATTGCGCCTTGGTCTTTTAGGCTCTTTGTAACAGGAGCTATGCAAAGCGGAGTAAATAATTTATTTGGTATGGGTTAATAACAAAATATTATGGAAATAGACTTTAGAAAAATCGAAGTAACAGACATCGAAGGGAATAAGAGTACGTTCGATATCAGCAAGGAGTTAGGTAATACTATCTACCAGAAAACCGCCGATCTGGGCGAATTGGAGTTAGCACAGAGAATCTATAAAAATGGTGAAGTCGAATTGTCAACAGACGAAGCGGAACGCATCAAGGAATACGTGAGAACTAACTTTGTCGCAGTCGTACAGATAGCGGTTAATGAAGCGCTTGCGAAAGAATGATTTAGTACGAAAAACATATTATAGAACTATATATTATTAATCACTTTAAAAACAGAATTTATGAAAACAAAGTATTTAACAGAGAATTTGAGAACTACACAGGTCGAATCTACTGCAAAAGGTGGTGAGTATGAGTATCATGTTTCTTACGTGTATGATGGCAAGAATCTGCTCCGCTTGTCATGTAACATCTATAAGAGGAATGCCGAGAATCAATCCTATTCAGGTTGTATGTCATTCGAAAACGGCAATAAGTCAATGAACTTCCCTGAAGATGTTGAAATAGCACCACATGTTACCATGTTTGAAAGTATCTTGCAGGAGGTAAACGAAGGGTTAGCTGCCTTATAAAAAAGAAAACCGCCTGCTCATCACGAGTTAGCGGCTTGATAACACAAACAAAACAAATAGCGAAAGGCACCACCCCTTCGCTTATAAATCGATACAAAGGTAGTATTAATAATTAGATAGTGAAAGGAGTCATGGAATAAGATTGCGTTTTATTATTAAAATGTAGGATGATTATAATATTTGTTTAAGCTATGATTAAGAAGAGTATTTCTATTCAAAACACACATTTCGTTTTACGTTAACAAGAATAAAAACGTCACAAAATGATTTGGGAAACTCTAACAAATCGTTTTGTCGTTTCTAGTTTACAAAAAGTTGCATGCACTCATCCGCATTCGACACTTCGCTTTATCCTTCTCTCTCAAAAAGACAAAAGGACAAAAAGGCACATGATAGTTTTGAAGATGGCAATGAGGAAAAAGAAGCGGATCAGCAAGGTAAAAAACAGAAAGCAAAGGCCATGTTTTCCTAAAATCGTGTACAAATATCTGCCTGATTTCCTGTTGTTATGAGCATAACCAGTTATTATTGTCCTTAATGCTATCTCCCACACTTCATCCTTTAAATAATCCGTACAATATCCAACACTTTATTGGTAAACTACCGGAAGCGTTCATCAACAAAGCAACAATCTAGTTCGCGTAAAATACGATTTCGGCAATCACATAAAAACAGTCCATAAAAGGCACTCAATAAATTAAAAATCAGCAAAGTAGTTTAAAGAACGCATCATAAGAATTTATAAAAGAGGCCATATGTCCTCTTTGTCATTATGTCACTTTGAAAGCTTACAAAAATCATTGGGAAGTTTGAAAAAATCTTCTTAATGATTGGATTCAAACATTGAGAAGATTCAATACAATCTTCTCAATGTTTTTTTCTTTTTATCGGTGCGTTCGTTCAAGAATACGCTCCCAATCGTCGTTTATTTCAATTCTAAGAACTGAATTGCAGGTAATTGGAGTAATATCCTAAAACACATTCTGCCAATCTTTTAACCTTGGATGCTTACCGTCTTTCTCTGAGAGAACCACTTTTTCAGCAGGAATACGCCAATCAATATTCAAATCCGGATCATTCCATGCTATTGCCCCTTCACTTTGAGGAGAATAGAAGTTATCACATTTATATTGGAAAATCACTTCTTCACTTAAAACACTAAATCCATGAGCAAATCCACGAGGTATAAAAAACTGACGATGATTTTCACCTGTTAATTCTACAGATACATATTGCCCAAATGTAGGAGAGCCTTTTCTTATATCAACAGCAACATCTAACACAGCTCCTTTTATAACTCGCACTAATTTACTTTGAGCAAAAGGAGGTTTCTGGAAATGTAAGCCTCTCAATACTCCATAGCTAGACTTACTTTCATTATCTTGAACAAAAGTCGTTTTACAAACCTTTTCCTCAAATTCTCTTTGAGAAAAAGATTCAAAGAAATAACCACGATCGTCTTTAAAAATACGGGGTTCGATAATAACGACTCCTTCTATATTAGTCTTTATAATTTCCATTATTTCTATTCATTTTCGAATTTCTATTTAACAAAATCTTTCGCATCTTCCTATATAAGATAAATTAAAATCAGACAAGAGTTATAAATTTATCATTTTTTTAATTTTATCCTACTCCACCACAAATTAAGTCCAATCCAAACTATAACATCCCCTAATAGCATAAGTGTGTTGTCAACATAAGGCATTAGCAGTATATTCACCCCACTAAATACACACGATATTAAAAGTATCAAAAGCATAGCCTTACGTACAGTAAAACCCATAGCTAGAAATTGATGATGAATATGGTTCTTATCAGGTTCAAATGGGCTTTTACCATGATAGATACGAACAATAACAACACGAACAACATCAAAAGCAGGTACGATAAGTGTACTGAATGCTATTACAAAAGCTCCTTGAGTAACAGGAACAAATGCTGTATTCTGACTGTATTTAATAGCTAGAAAACTCAGTATATACCCTAATGTTAAGCTTCCTGTATCGCCCATAAATATTTTACGTGCATGCTCAGCACTACCAAAAACATTATAATAAAAAAAAGGAACAAGAACTCCAAAGGTACTAAAAGCGAGCATGCTATATATCCATAATCCTTTCTCCATAAATAAAAATCCAAAAACTAAAAGTGATGCACTACTCAGACCTGAAGCAAGACCATCAATCCCATCAATTAGATTGATAGCATTAGTTATAAAAACGACCGTTATTATAGTAAAAGGAATCCCAAACCATGCTGGAATCATATTAACGCCAAATAGACCGTAGAAATCATTAACCCATAGTCCAACTACCGGAAATAAGCTAGCACAAATAATCTGAATGACAAATTTTTGACGATAACGCACTCCTACTAAGTCATCTGCAATACCTGTGAGATACAAAAGAACCATCCCACAAACTAACACTAAAAATTCTGGTAAAATGTAAGAAGCTGTAAGAACAGATATGCCATACCCTGTTAAAGTTCGAAGAGCAAGAACTGCACTACATGAAAGTAGTATAGTTGGAAAAAAAGAAACACCTCCTAATCGAGGAATAGCCCGCTTATGTACTTTACGTTCATCAGGAATATCAAACAGTTTTTTTCTAAATGATATTAATAATATACGTGGAATAATAAGTCTAGCAATATAAGCTGAAATAGTAAAGGCAATTAGGATAAATATAATATTCATGATTATATGATATATAAAATAATAATCGTTATTTCCCCAGTTTGTTTAATACTCGTTTATTTATAGTTTTTCTTTCAATATCCCATAACCACCCCCATTTGTTGAAATATTTAAACATCGAACACATATGATATCTCAATAATTTTCGGTTTTTATATGATCCTTTAGCATATGCATGATATACTGAAACTTTGGGATAATACATAGTCTGTGCTATTTTTCCAATTCGACGACATAAATCCAAATCCTCTGCATACATAAAATAACGTTCGTCAAAACCGTCAACTTGTTTCAATATAGACATTCGTGCAAACATAAAGCATCCTGAAAGGGAAGGTACTTGCATTTCCTGATTATAATCTGCGAAACGGAGCTCATAACGTATATCTCTTTTTTCCCGGTATTTTTTCCAAAGTCCAAAACGCCTCAATAATAAATCAAATGGAGTAGGTAGTAATTTACACAAATATTGTAACTCTCCATTTGGATAAAGAATTTTTGGCATCACTAAACCTATTTCCTTATTAACATTCATATATGCAACTAATTGTTCAAGTACTCCTTCCCCAAAATAAATATCTGGATTTACTATAACATGATAAATTGCACCTACTTCCATTGCTTCTCGAATTGCTATGTTATGCCCAGCACCATATCCACAATTCATACTGTGAATATAACGAACACGATCTGAAACCCCCTCCAACTCACGCAAACAATCATTTGATGAATTATCTATAATAAAAAGCTTATCTACTGGTCCAGCTAAAACACAGTCTATCACTTTATGTATTTCACTCGTACGATGATGATAAGATACTATTGAAGCAGTAAGCATTATTGAGTAAATTTATTTAGTAATATTTTTCTATTAATTCTATTTGTTTTATCACTTTTGGGAAAAACAATCTTCCCTATAGTCAGTTTAATACCATAATGTAAATAATGATAATCGAAATAATGTTTTAGTTAGAAAGAAGTGAAATCATGAACATTTTATTATACGCGTTCCCATGAACAAGTCTGAAAATTATATTGTTTAACAACTCTTGCAGGATTTCCTACAGCAATAGAATAAGGAGGTATTGATTTAGTCACACACGATAAAGCCCCAACAACAGAATGTTTACCAATTGTCACCCCTGGTAATATACAAACAGACTCACCAATCCAAACATTATCTTCAATTCGCACTGGATCAAAAAACAACGTTTGTTTCTCTGGAGATACAGATAAGTCAAACATTTCTCCTTCTCTAAAATTACCATGATTAATATCTGATATAAATACTCTGCTAGCAATCAAAACATGATTACCTATTTCCACCAGTTGACCAGCTGCTATATGAACATTATCATTAATCTGTACCTCTTCTCCTAATTTCAAACAAATCCGCCCTTTATCACAATGTTCGTTACACACCTCTAGTCGACAATTTCTTCCTGATGTAAAATGTTTCCCTAAAGAAATATGCTTTCGATTACGAATATCAAAAGGGAAACGTATGAGACGTGATCCTCTATAGAACAAACGCGTCCGTAAAAGACATATCAACATATATATTTTTTGACTAACACCATATTGTTTAACCATACAGATATATTATAACTTTTCTATTACTTTAATTCAAATAATCTATGCTGTCCCCAAACATAAACCCTCAATAAAGAAAATATATTATATCTCACTAGATATAAAAAAAAACGTTTGCGCATAGGCAATGTTTTCATATATGGATTATGATACCATAAAGGATACTTTTCAATAAATCCAATAAGTTTTTCTTTTATTATACGACCAGACAGTTTGGCTTCTATTGATTTAAAAACACCTGCATATAATAACATACAAATACCACGAAACTCTATTTCATCCCTATACTCATCGTCTATAAAATTTTCAAGAAATCGAAACCCATCTAACATCGGAATAAACATATCTCTATTAATTGAAGTAGAAAGTGAATTAGGTCTATAAAAATAATTATATATTTTTTGGGGTATATAAGACACCTTGTTAGACCTTGAAATCCACACAGGAATAACTGCTGCGTCCTCTCCATGGTAAATGTTAGGTATCAGAAACTGTTGTACTAAATTCCTTTTAACGACCAAACAACACAAAGAAGTAAAAGCCAATGCAACATAACTATTCTTATTGCAATTTTCTAACATTTTATTAACTTCCAATCCATTTCTAACACCACTTTCAAAACATCGAAAAAAATCACAAAACACAATTTCTGCTTTTGTTTTGCATATTTCCTTAAACATTAATTCCAAATAATTCAATTCATACCAATCGTCGCTGTCCATAAAAGCTAAATACTCTCCTTTCGCAACTTTAATACCATTATTACGTGATTCTCCTGGACCAATATTTTTCACATTCTGAATAATATGTATACTAAGTACACTTTGCTTTTGGTATTCTACTAACTGATAATAAGTATCATCAGTCGAACAATCATCAACAAAAATTACTTCAAAATTCGTTAATGTCTGTTTTTCTAAAGAGTGAAGGGCACGCTCCATATATCGCCAAGAATTATAACAAGGGATAACAATTGAAAAGATGGGAGATTTCATATATTTATTTTCTATCTGATGATGACGACAAATTAAAATAGCTAAAAGATAAAAGTAAGGAAGCTGCAAAGGCAAATTTATTTGTACCAATAGTACAACCTTTAAAATCCATAACAAGTAAATAGACAAATATCAAAACATAATAAAAACGAGTATCCTTATCCATCTTCCAAAAGGGTAATAAAATCAATTGATAGAACAATAGACACAAATATCCTACAATACCCATAAAAAGTGTATGTCGTAGAATTCCTGGATCAACATGCATATAGTATGCTCCATTTTCATAAGAATATCTGCCAGAACCAATTAGAAACTCTACATAATTAAAATCACGATTCCACATTTCCATTAGATGATTAGTTGACGCAGTTTCTATTTGTCCTGATTTACTTTTAGAATAAAGAAATTCAAAAGCATAAGGAAATACTTGTTCTTCTAGAAAAGCATAAAAGTCTGGCAATATAAAACTCAGCATAAATATTGTAGCAAACAATATAATAAGTAACTGAAAAGCAAATTTGATTTTCCGAGAAGTTTTCACTTTTTTAGAAACTATAAAAGCAAATAACCCGATTGCTACTCCAACAAAGCCTGTTCTTCCCGCAAAAAAAATACCCACAAATATTAACAATCCTATAAATACATTTGTTAATGATATTTTTTGACTCAAAAACTCTTTTACATAAATAATAAATCCAATCCCATATACAAGAGATAAATGATATGTCGTAGCTGCCGATAGTGCTTTTCCACGAATCATACTACCAGCCCCTACCACATCATCTGGTTGAAATTTATTAAAATATAGAATTAGCTCGCTTAAGGTGGGGTTTGAAACTACAATACATTGAATAAAGGTTTGAACTACAAAAATCCAAGTAAATACAGAAAGCACCTGCCTATCTGTATACTCTTTATATTTTAAATATGCAAACACCGGAATTGCTGCCAATAAATGAACAACCTGTATTCCTACTACACGAAAAAAAGAAAAATCAAAAGTCAAGAAGAATAATGGATAGACAATACTTAATAATGTTATACCCCACCACCCCAAAAATATATTTTTTATATAGCAGTCTTTAAAAACCGCACTCACATTATGATAATAAACCTTATTAATTATAGCATAGCCATATAACGGGAAAGCTATTAATAAAGAAACTGAAATTCCAGCAATGTAAAAAGCAAAAACATAGCAGAATAACAAAATAAACAAAAGTATATACTTCACAAGATCATCTTTTTATTGATCGTAAAACTTTGCCTAATTGTGCCATAATATTAAAAAGAAACAACATATTCAATGCAGCAAATTGTAAACCCAGTTTCCAATAAACAGATATATGAGTAGATTGCCAAATATGAATATTTGCTTCCGAATAAAGTTTATTCCATTTTTTTTGTTGTTCACCCTTGCTCCCTAGAAGTAAATTAAGTTTAACAGTAAGTTTCATAAAACATAAACTGTCAGCATAGTAATAATACACTTGTTGCTTTTCAAGAAACATTTCAACAGAAGCTAATGCTTCTATCAAATTATTCAATGAAAATTGACTCATACAAGTTATATAAGAGCCTGTATTATAATGAATATAATGATACAACGGTTCTGAAACATAAGCTATCTTATTAGCATGGAAACATAAAGGAATAATTGTACACACATCTTCCCACATATTAACTCCTTCTGGAAAAATGATCTTAGTACGTTCATAGAGAGTCCTAACAATCAACTTATTCCAAGTACTACAATGCAAATTACCTCTCATCATTTCTAATACACATTCTTGAGGTTTTTGTGAGAATAGCTGTTTTCGTATTATAGAATAATTGATATAATCATCGTAATAATCACAAGCTACAATATCTGCACATGTTACAAGAGCTTTTTTCAATAACTTTTCATACATGTCTCTTTCTATCCAATCATCACTATCACAATATATAATATATTGTCCAGACACATACTTTAGTCCTGTATTTCTCGTTGCTGCAATACCCTTATTTTGTTTATGCTCTATTATCTTCACTTTTTCTTTACGAACAGGATATTCTTCTAATACACGTTGCAAAATAATCATGCTTTTATCTGGAGTACAATCATTTACAAAAATAAACTCTATATTCTCAAGCGTTTGCTCCATCAAAGAACGTACACAACGTTCAATATACAACTCAACATTATAAATAGGAATAATTACACTTATCCCTATAGCATTTATCTCTGACATTGTATCTTATGGTTTTTCATATCGTTTCATAAAATATAAAACTTTTAAGAAAAAAGAATGTATATATATTCTCAGTTTTCTTATCCACATCCCTCGACATTGTTTTTTCTCCTCTTGATTAATAGATGTCGGATGCTCTCCACTCCAATCTTGATCCAATAAATGTGGTAAAAAAGCATATATTTTTACACCTTTTTTCCGAATATAAAACCAATCATCGGCTGTTATAAAAGGACGAGACTCTATAATCAAAGAGGCAGCCGCTCTATTTATAGCATAAGCATGAGTAAGAAAAGCATCATATACATTAGCTACACGGTAATGCCCTTTAATCGCCTTTGTACTTAAATACCAATACCATCCAGACAAAAGAACAATACGAGGTTCATTAGTGATTAACAGTTTTTCTAACTCTGGGAGAAGAAAATCAATATTCTGACGAACTATAATATCGTCTTCCAATATCAGTACATATTTTTCCTTTGATTCTAGTAATCGCCTATAACACTTTTGATGACTTAGAGTACAACCAATTTCTCCAGGGCGAACCTCCTTAGCATATCGCAAGCGGAACTTTTCATAATCAAAATTCTCTTCTAGTTGTTCTCTATTCATCCCCTTCCCATTTACAGCTTCTATAAATTCACTTGATAACGAAGGAGGTAGCAAAGCTAACTGCTTCTGCATATAGTTTCTACGTTCTATAGCTTCTTTAAGGTTTATAATATAAGCTTTCATGAAATAAAATTATTTACAAGGGTTTACACTATCCAAATCCTTTAACCATGTATCATAAAAAGAAGAATTTTTTCCATATGAATTATCTAGAAAATAGACTCTCTTATATAATAGCACAGATAATATCATAACATGAAGACGCGTTGTATATATTAAGTGGTAGCAACTAATAAAACGTACCCCAAGTTCTATCATTAAAGGACGAAATTTTTTAAAAGCCATTATATCAACTAAAGAAATTATTAAGCGGTTTGACATTTTATATTCTCTCATTTTCTGCTGTAGAGATATAAGTCCAGTGTACATATTTATTCTTAATGAAGGAGATTCTAAAGAAGGCCAATCTCTAATATCAATCTCATTGGAGATAAAGTTCTCTTTATCTAATTCGCATCCCATTTCTTTATCTAATCGTCTAACATATAAAGTTTTAATTTTCTCATCAACTGACCATTTTTGCAAGTAATCCAAATCAATACAAAAGGCCATATCTGGTAATAACAATATCTTATTCAGAAAATTTTCCCTTAGTATATTGTAGGAAGATAAATCTCTTGCACAAATAACCATTTTCTCATGCATAGCCATCTTACGAGCATCCTCTTTAATCAAAAATATATTCTCATAATGAACAGATTGCGGAAAGATTATTATTCGATTTTCGGGATATCTTTCTATCACTTTCAATCGAAACTCCTGCATATCACGCCATAAGTCTCCAAAATTACCTCCACCATGTAACAAAATAATAGTATCTAAAGATAGTTTTGGAAAAGTACATGTATTACATGACGAATATCCGAGACATTTATAAGGCAGCTTTCTTAAGAAATTCCATTCTCCCTGCCATATTAAAGTATCTCCTATATTAGTATGATAAGGTAAATCCCATAACACATAATCACTATCTATCAATGGGATTAATTGTTTTTCTATTTCAGCACGTAATCTTTCAATTTTTTCTTTCGCTCTCATCATCAATTAAAATTGTATTCTTTTTGTAATGTAATGGTATCCTCTTGATTGTCTATAAATTTTCTAACAATACGTTCATTATCATTCAATAGTTTTCCTCTCAAGATCAAATCTTCTTCTTTGCAGATTAAGTCATAAAGAGAATAAATCCGAGCTATTCGATCTTCCTCAACTATTGATTTACAAATTTCGAAACTGACCTCAACTGTATCTGACTTTTCATAGAAATTCAGATGTAAAATTATGGAATAATCAGCTAAGACCTCAGAGTCATTCTCATGATGAGCTGTTTCTGACCCTGGATATGAGCAAAGATTTCCTAACGAATAAGCAACGAAACGTTTCTTTCCTGTTTTCTTCCCTAAATGAACCACATGAGGATGATTACCAATAATAAAATCTATATCTTGTTTTGATAACCATTTAACCAAAGATAATGTATATGGATCAGGAGTATTATTATATTGTCCTCCAGAATGCATGCACATTATTATATAATCAGCATTTTTCTGCCTACACTTCTGAATATCCTTACGTACCTGTTTTTTATATGATAATGCATGAAAAGAATAACTACTTTTTTCTTTAAATATATCATGAAGTTTATTCATGATTCTGGTTAAGTATTGTTTTTTCCGAGGAATCTCCCTTTCTTGATCTTGAAACAAGTTTACCATATAACGATCTTCACCTAAATACTCACCATTTAATGATGCATTGGTGCCATAAGTATATGATAAAAAAGCAAATCGAAGTCCGCCAATATCTTTTATAAATATCTTTTCCTTATCAGATTTCTGTGCATAAGTTCCAATGTGCTCCAGCCCATACCGATCTAATGTTTTTAAGGTATTCAATAGCCCTATTTTTCCTCTATCCAAACAATGATTATTAGCTGTTGTTAATAGATTGAATCCTGCTTTTTTCAGACTTTCAGCAAGACAGTCAGGAGTGTTAAAACTCCATTTATGACTAGAATATACTAATTCTTCACCAGCTAAAGGTGTCTCCAAATTACCTATTATATAATTTGACAAAGAGAAACTTGATAATATATTTCTAAAAATTGTATCAAATCCATCCGAATGTGAACAGATAGCCTCCTTTTGCTCAGGCTCTATTAAAATATCTCCTGTAAATGTCAAACGTATCATCTCAATATATACAGTTTTATTTTAGAAGCTATTTTTCTACATTTAGCAGCCAGTAATAAAATCTTCTTTGGAATGGTATTATTAATTTTATTAAAATCAAAACCATAAATCCATTCCAAATCACTTCTTTGAGGTATATTATCCTTATTTTCAATAAATCTATCTTGAATATCTTGCCAATAAGGTATACAAATCATTGGATTCATTATTAATCTTTTTTGAATACGAGAACCTATTGTTCCTATTTTATTTTCGACATTTTTAAATCCATATTGAGAAGGAGATTCTCCCTCTGCAATTATTCCAAAAATTGTTCTATAGCATTTTTCACAGTTACAACAATTCTCTCCTCCTGAGCTTTGCCAACAGACTCTTAAAACAATTTTCTTGTGACTTTTTTTATATAATTACAAATATGAGTAATTTTTTCTTGACGATGAAATTCATATTGATCATGCACTACCTTACAACAGGCATACTCAACATTATTATCAATTGTTGGAGAGCTAGCACACGTTACATCATCATCTTTGGTATAAGAAGAAGCTATATAAACAGTTTTTAGCTTTAAATTAAAAGCTAATGGAGCAGCATGTCCTATCAACCCTATACCATGTTGAAAACCATGCCACCAAGAATCACCAGACTGCACAACCAATAAGTTTAGCATTCCTTCATTTATGAAAGTTCTAAAATTAGTCTTTATATATATTTTTTCTAAACCAAACATCATCGCTGTTTCATCAACGTGTTTCCGCACATTATTCCACCCCAATTGATCATCTATTTTTATATCAGATCCCCATAATGTTAACAAAATAGGACTCTCATCAACATGGGCAATTAAAGAAGCAAAAGCATCTACTCCTCCACTGAAAAAAACAGCAACTTTTCCTGTGGGTTCTTCGTTATTTTCAATAAGACATTTTACCTCAATACTACCTTTAAAATTCATCATTGGATACATATCTATGTATCCTTGTTTAAATCTATTTATACTATTATAAAATGTCCTATCTAACTCTTCTACTTCTAATATAGCATCAGTTAACCATACAATTGGTAATACATTAACAATGAAAGGAATTACAGCAATATTCTTAGGAACTCTTTCTATATTCTCATTATATTCTATTCGAAAAGTGTTCCCTTTTTCAATATTAAAATACTTACAGCAATTACCTTCTATCAAATAACAAATTTCAATGCTATATTGATTTATAATGACAGAATTAATAGAGATTCTATTTTTCATTTCTTTTATTTTTAATACCTAATTTACATATATGGTTAATCATTTGTTTTTTAATCCATATTCTTTCATCTCCGTTCAGTCCTATCCAGTAACTTATTATTACGGTTCCACCTAATGATAAAATAGTTACAAGAATAAAACGAATGAATCCTGCATTTAGTATCACAAAAATTACAAGAGGTATAATACTTGAAAGAGCAGCAACAAGTAAAGAACGCCCTACTACCTCTGTCAAATATTTAAATACCGGAAAATCAATCATTCTTTTTAGTAATATTAATCGAGTAAACAAGGCTATTATATAAATAAAAAACTCTATATAAAATATAACTTGAGGAGCACTTCCTAATTTAAAAAACAAAAAAACAACAGGAAGATTCATCAAAAATAAGAGACTCATAACCATCTGATAGTTTCTAATTTTACCAGTAGCTAAGGCACCATATACAAGAGTTCCAGACAGAATATCACAAAGTGTACAAATCAAAATCAAGCGACAAAACACTATACCATATGTAGGAATATTCTTCAACCATATATTTAAAATAAATTCTGTCTCAAATATAAATGGAAGAGCCAAAAAAAATAATAACAGGAAAGAGAATTTTGAACTTTTTATAATGATCTTTCTCATTTCATCCAAATATTCTTGAGCATATGACTTTACAATTTGCGGATTAACAGCCATCTGAAAATTGGTAACGAAAGATATTATTGCCGTATTCACCTGAACTGCAATTCCTCGTGCAGCATTCAAGGTTGGTCCATAAAATATATTCAATAATATATTAACTCCTTGCGTACGAGCTATCAAAGCAATATTTGCAGATAAATTCCAACCTGCGTAACTTGTTAGTGAATAAAACGTGTTTTTATCAAACACAAAATGATATTTACATTCACTAAATTTGCATTTACAATATATCCTGTAAAATAAAGCTATTACAACAGTTACAGAGAATATGAAAATCGCATATAATTTCAATTTATCATATCCTATCCACATCAACATAAACACAACCAATAACTTCAAGCAAACTTCTATAATACTCATATATGCATAGATATTCATTTGCTCTCTAGCTATAATTATTGCATTATATGGAACCTGGATAACAGAAACAACAAAAGAAAAAATAGAAAATTGATAAACCCATCTAGCTGCATCCATTCGTTCTTGTGGAATATTCATATACGTATTGAGAAACCATATGCCTATTGTCTCTGCCAATAATAGCACAAGTATAGCCACTCCACAATGGATAGACACCGTTAAACTAAATGTATTCTTTAATAGCTGCAGATCTTTTTTTCCAATAGCATAAGATAAAAAGCGCTGTGTGGAAGCAGCCATAGTTCCATTCAAAAAAGAAAACATTGTCACAATCCCCCCCACTACATTATATATACCAAAATCCTCTACTCCAAGTACTTCTAATACAACTCGTGAAGTATATAATGCTACTAACATTGTAAGCAACATTCTTATATACAACATAAAGGTATTTTTAGCTATTTTATGCGTATTTTGAGAAGACACAGACATCTTTGTTTTCACACACATTATCTTTTTAAACTATCAAATATCTTTTTTCCAAATAATCCCCATCCTAGCATAACAAAGATTGATAAAAAAATAAATAACAAGACATACACTTTCATTCCCAATCCTGAAGTTTTTAAAGGAATTACAGCTGGTTCGACCACAGCAAACACAGGTTTTTCTTCTTGAACTTTAGCTCTAGCAACTTGCAATTGATTAGCAACTTGACTATAAACTTGATATGTCAAACTCATTTCATTCTGTAAACGTTCTTGCTCAGCACGTACACTCTGGAGAATAAGATTATCATGTGAATCAACGTATTCCGCATATTCTTTTTGAGCCGTATAATATTCCTGCTTTCTTTCTTCAAACAACTTTTCTAAATAAGCACAATCCTCTTTGGCCTTTGAAGTCCGATAACCAATAATATATTCTTGTAAACTGCGAACGACAGAATCTGCAACAACAGCAGCTACCCTAGGATTCTGTAGCGTAACACTAACATTTGTGATCGCAGTCTTTTTATCAATAGTAGCTCTAATACTCTTCTTCAAAATATCAATTTGGGCTTTTTCTTTCTTTGTTAGTCTAATTACTCCATTCTGCAATTTCTCGTTAGAGTATTCCTTTTTATCTATAAACAATGATTTTACTCCACTTACAGCTAGACTCGGTAGACCTGCAATATAACTCCACCAAGGCGAAGATTCTGTCATTAAATAATTAGATAATGTTTGTGTTTCTCCGCTATCTATTATTCTCATTTTTAATAATTCCAATAAAAAGGGAGTAGATGATACAATATCTGATGATAAAGAAGCATTTAATGCATCAGTACTATTCCCCATACCAGCACCTCCACCTAGAAATGAGGCTGCCAAACTTGTTATTCCACTACTTCCTTTATCGCTCCCCATCTCTGGTGAAAGAGTTACAGCAACTGTATACTGCTTAGGGATACTCAAACCTACAATAATACCAAACACTAAGCCAACAGCAGTAGCTTTATAAAGTTGCTTACGAATAGCCACTATTTTACGAAGAATATATACTAAATCAACTTCTATTCCCTCGATTTTATGATCTACTGACCGACCTTCTGACATAATATTATTTCTTTATAAGATTAGCAATAGAAGCAATCATCATACCCAAAGAACTGAAGGAAGTAGCATAACCCAAAATATTAGCTATGTTCCCTTTCTTCTTAGCCTTACTAGGCACAATAATCTCACACCCCGGCTCAATCTGTTTCTTAC